>Ga0326514_10000148_pt1 | contig 43110 bp, 68 predicted proteins | sample 3_2548_0518_D_FD_203653 | JGI IMG/M metagenome (GOLD analysis project Ga0326514, IMG submission 203653) | Bovine rumen microbial communities from UC Davis, California, United States - 3_2548_0518 | ecosystem: Host-associated > Mammals > Digestive system > Stomach > Rumen | place: USA... | reverse complement strand
GTGAGACCGTCTCAGCTTTTGGAGAAGCTGTCCCCGGCAGACATCCCTCCGGTATTCGAGGAGGTCACGGCATGAGGGACTTTATCAAACTCCATCGTTTGAATATCCAAAAGCAGAAGCTGATCCCGAATGGAGAGGTCCTCGTCAACATCCACCACATCGTCACGGTTCAACCCGAAGGGGACCACGCAAAGATCGCCGTCACGGGTGACGAAGGATACTTCTACGTCTTCGAGAGTTTCGACGAAATCTGGGAGACGATCGAGCCGCCCGTCCTGGTGGAGGACTTCCCAGCGAATCTCTTCTTCCGCGATAGGGGGTGACTTGAATGGCATACGGAGATTACATTTGGAACTTGATCCGCGAGGACGAGGAGACATCCCCGGAGCGCGATGAAGAAATCTGCGAGTGTTCCCTGTGCGGAAAACCGATCTGCTACGGAGACGATGCCGTCAGTACCGTTGATCTCACCACGCCGATTGTGGTCTGCGACGAGTGCGCGAACGCAAAGATGACTCTCGCCGAGTGGCTGTCGGAACTGCAGCTCGACTATTACGACGGCGAGGCGGGACGCGCGGAAAGATACGCCATCGACCGTTCGCGACGGAATGCCGCCCGGTTTGCAAAGGGGGTGGGCGCGTGAGCGGAAGGTTTGACTCAGGCGTGTCGGGCTACATCGTCGGAAAGTGCGAGGTAAAGGTCTTCTTCCCCGTAGACTTAAAGGGAGAGCCTGACATCTCCTGCAAGCAATGTCAGTTTTACAGAGTATCGTCCAGATCATGTGCGCTCAACGACAAGATCGTCCCGTGGGGCGAGAAGTTCGTCGCACCGACGTGTCCGCTCAGGCGCGAGGAAATGATCGACGAACACGAAAGAGAATCAGAAGAAAAGGAGAAGGACAAATGGGAATTCCAGTTTTAATCATCGGAGAGAGCGGATCGGGCAAAACTGCATCGCTCCGAAACTTCGCCCCGGAAGAGATCGGTGTGTTCAGCGTCTCTTCCAAGCCGCTTCCGTTTCGGAAACAGCTTCCGGTTCTGAAACCCGCAACTTACCAGTCCATGTATCAGGCGTGGGAGCGCGGAAAAGCGAACAATCAGCTTCGCAAGGTGTACGCGATTGATGACAGCAGTCTCCTGATGACGTTCTCCTCATTCGCGAGGGCAAAGGAGATCGGGTACTCGAAGTTTACGGACTTTGCCGTCGATTTCTACAATCTCGTCCAGTACGTCATCAACAACCTCCCGGACGATGTGATCGTCTACTTCCTGCACCACATGGAGAGAACGGAAACGGGAGCCATGAAGGCAAAGACAGTCGGTAAGATGCTCGACAATCAGCTTACCCTTGAGGCACTCTTCACCATCGTTCTCTTCTGCCAGACTGATGGAACCGAACATTGGTTCATTACGCAATCGGATGGATTTTCCACAGCGAAGAGTCCTATGGAGATGTTTCCGATCAAAATCGACAACGACATCAAAGCAGTCGATACGATTATCAGAGAGTACTATAACATCAATACAAACACTACGGAGGAAAAATAATTATGCTTAACAAACCTATGGGATATGACGAAGTCGTTGCCGCCACCACCGGAGAGCGCAAGATCATTCAGCCGGGTCATTATCCCGCCGTCATCTGCAAAGTCGGCGAAGGAACCACTTACAGCGGCACGGCATACATCGAGTTCTTTGTCGACATCATCGACGGAGAGTACGCCAGGTACTACGAGAACGACTACAAGAACCAGACGGGCGAGAAGAAATGGCGCGGAACGGTGCGCTACTTCACAACGGAGAAGTCCCTCCCGATCCTCAAGGGAGCCATCGAGACGATCGAAGAGAGCAATCCCGGATTCAAATGGGACTGGGACGAGAATAAGGTGAAGGGCAAGAAGATCGGCGTGAGCATCCGGCGTGAGCAGTACGAAGGAACCGACGGCACACTCAAGTTCGCCACCCGTCCCTTTGCGCTCTGCTCTCTGAAGAAGGCACTCAGCGGATCGGAGCCGCCGAAGGATAAGCTTCTCCCGCAGAACAAGATCGCTCCCGCTTCCCCGTACGCGCCGCCGAGCGCGACATCCTACCCGGCTTCGGCTCCGTCCTTCCCGCCGCTGACGGAGTTGGACAATGACGAGCCTCTTCCCTTCTAAATCATGGAACACAGCTTCAATGTGGAGATCGCGGAGATGTGCGGCATACCCTCCGCGATCATCTTCCACAAAATATGCAAGGCTATCATGGACGGTGAACGCTATGGCATAGAGAAGCGAGATGGAAAAACATGGACGAACCAAAGCACACGGTCCCTCGCGTACGAATCTGCATATATGTCACACGCCACCATTAAGCGGTCCGTTGACCAGTTGATCAAGGCCGGGTTGTTGGAGAGAGGAAACTATCAGGATGCCCCGCTCGACCACTCGTCATGGTATGCCGTAACAGACAAAGGACGGGACTTCCTTCCGGAAACCCCGATGGCTCAAAATGAGCCGACGTTGGCTCAAAATGAACAGATAGTGTGCAAAATGAGCCAACCGATGGCTCAAAATGAGCCGTCGAGAGAAACCCTTACGCCACAAGGCTTTGAGGGCAATCCGGTAGCCGAAAAACAAGCTGAAAACGGCACTCAAGAAGAACCGTATATATATAATATATTTAATACAGATATATATACAGAGAAAGATAAAGAGAATACTGATAATACTGATAAGTATACTGATAAGAATACTGATAAGAGTACTGTAAAGACTAAACCAGATAAATATGCCGACAAAAGGCGTGAGATCCTCGATTATCTCAACCGCAAGGCGGGGACGAAGTACAGAGACGGCGCGATGGCGAAAAAATTCATCAATGCGAGGCTGAACGAGGGATACACTCTCGAAGACTTCCAGACGGTGATCGACTCCAAGTGCGCAGAATGGCTCCGCACAGACATGGCGAAGTACCTGAGGCCGGAGACCTTGTTTGGCACAAAGATGGACGGCTATCTTGGACAAGCCGGGATGAAGAGCCGCACGGTCGGGCCGAACGGCATCGCGATGGATCCCGAACTTCTTGAGGACGAGGAACTGAAGATCATATTCGGAGGATAAGAATGAACGTATTGATAGCCTGTGAGGAAAGCCAGAGAGTCTGCATGGCATTCCGTGAGCGGGGCCACACAGCGTGGAGCTGCGATATTCAGCCTTGCTCCGGAGGTCACCCGGAATGGCACATCCTCGGAGACTGCCTGCCGCTTCTGAATGGTGACTGTCAGTTTACAACAGAGGCGGGGGGGGGTACACATGCAGAATGGACGCTGGGATCTGATCATCGCGCATCCGCCGTGCACGAAGACGAGCAACGCAGGAGCGAAGCATTTATATCGCGGGCATCGATTGAACATACCGAGATATTACGAAGGGCTCTGCGGCAAGGCTTTATTCATGGCGATTTGGGCGGCAGACTGCGAGAGAGTGGTCATAGAGAACCCAATGCCGAGTGCTGTATTCAATTTCCCTCCCGCATCGCAGATTATCCAGCCGTTCGAATACGGGCACCCGGTGAGCAAAAAGACACTGCTATGGGAGCGAGGTGTGGAACCGCTGAAACCTACCTGCACAGTAACACCGACAGCGAACTGTCACGAGGCGGGGACGTGGTTCACGAAGGGCGGAAGAGAACGCCAAAAGAACAGAAGCAAAACCTTCCCCGGTATCGCGGCAGCTTTTGCGGAACAGTGGGGTGGTGACACAAGGGATGGTGATGTAGATGGAATTACAAAATGGAGATAGGTTCGGGAGGCTTACTGTCATTCGCAAAGACGGCGTACACCGAAAGCCTTGCGGAACAACGCAAAGTAAATATCTATGTCAATGCGACTGTGGAAATCAGATCATCGTTTTGGGGCAGAATCTTCGCAATGGTAATACAAAATCTTGTGGCTGTCTTTCAAAGGAAATTAAAGACGCACGGCGATTACCCGAAAGCAAAGGCGTAATCAATCAGATCATCCTTCAGTATAAAAGGCACGCAAGAGATCGTGGCCTTTCTTGGGAATTAAACTACGATCAGGTTAAAGAGTTGATTAACGCTCCGTGCTATTATTGCGGTGCAGAAAGAAGCAATCACAAGATAACAAAAAATTGTAAAGAGGGATATGACCACAACGGTATTGATCGTATTGACAGTTCTGTTGGTTATGTATCTGGGAATGTTGTGCCGTGTTGTAAAGTGTGCAACTGCGCTAAAAGTGACATGAGCCAGAAAGAATTTATTTTGTGGGCAAAGCGCGTTGCCAACCATACAAAAGCGATGGCAGAGCAATGGGGGTGAGGAAATGAACATGCTTCCGATCGTTGACAGACTCGCCGAGAAAACGAGGGCGAATGTCGTGATCGAAGAGTGGGATTACAAGAATGATCAGGGTCTGTGGATGTGCGGAAAGTGCCACACGCCGAAGCAAGTGCGGATCACGGTGTGCGGAGAGACAAGAGAGCCGTTCTGCCTGTGTGACTGTGCCGCCCAGAAGCGCGAGGAAGCCCGCAAAAACGACGAGACGGCACAAGCAATGGCAGAGATACCACTCATGCGCGAACGCTGTTTTAGGCGGCTTCTCGCGGCTGAGAACGGGCGGCAGGATGTTACCGCAAGCAGACTGGAGCAATGCACCTTCGCCAACGATGACGGTGACGATCCGCAGACAACCAAGCTTGGCAAGTCATACGTCGAACACTTCGGCGAGATGCTCAACGCAGGAAAGGGTCTGCTCCTTTTCGGAAGCACGGGCGGCGGGAAGACCTATCTCGCCGCTTGCATCGCCAACGCGCTGATCGACAAAGGGATTCCCTGTTACTTTACGAGCGTCGCTGAGATTGCATCGCGGGTACGAATGGGAGACCGCTCCGAGATCGACAGCCTTTCGCGCTACAAACTGCTTGTCATCGACGATCTTGGGGCAGAGCGCAACACGGAGTATATGTCGGAGATGGTCTACACCGTCATCGACGAGAGATGCAGATCGGGTCTGCCGCTTATCGTTACATCCAACTACACAAGCGACGAGATCAGGTCGGCAACGGACATGGCGGTCAAGCGGATCTTCTCGCGGCTCTATGAAATGTGCATCCCGTACGAGATCAAGCACAAGGACAGACGGCGGCAAGCCCTCGCGGATGAAATCGGGCAGTACCGCAAGCTGTTGGGAATCGAGGGGTGAGACAATGACACCGCTTGAAAGATATCATATGCGTGTGCGGAACGGACTCTGCACACGATGCGGAAAAGTGTGCGCAGAGGTCACGGAAGGGCGAAGAAAAATGTGTGACGAGTGCGCGGAGATTGCGCGAAAGCGCGTATACGAACGCAAGCATTATCTCGCAGAGCAAGGACTCTGCCGGGAATGCGGGAAACCTGCAAGACCTGGCAGATGTATGTGTTGGGGATGTGCAATCAAGGCATCTGAAAAAGACCGCGAAAGACGGGAAAGGAAAAAGGAAAATGGACGAAAAGACCAGGCTGAGAATTGAAGCGGAGGAACGCCGCAGAAGACGTAGGAGCGGCACGGCATTTGTGCTTTGGGTGCTTGCCATCCTCGCCGCCATCGGATTTCTGACGGCACTCTGGCAGAGTGAGCGGCGCGGGGACGTTCCGAAGACGGACACCCCGACGGAAGGAGTCGGCAGAGTCTATGTCGAGGAAGTGCCGAGATATATCTCCGGGAACGTGCAGGAAGAAGCGTCTGCGGAACTGCGCGTATGGTGCGAGACGGACGAGAACCTCCCGGAGTGGTGGGATCCGTCCTCCGCAGAGATCGTGTATCAGGAGCCTATCGCACAGCCAATACACAGCGATGCGTTGGATTACAATCTCAACACGACGTTGTGTGGTTGGAACGGACACGGCATCGAGGTATGGGAGTTAGATCTGTTTGCCAAGATATTCTATCGGGAGTTCTGGCAGCCGAACCTGACGCTGTGCGAGGCCGGGTGTGACGCGATGCTCCAGCTGTGGGACCTGAACGGCGGGACGATGTACGAGACGCTTTCCCATGTCAACGAGGACGGGTCCTATGCGTTCAGTACGTTCCCGGGTGTATGGGAGGCCGAATACGATCCTGACGGGCTTGCGTGGTGCAAGATATACTGTGAGGAGAGGTTTTACGAAGGTCCCTCATGGCCTGCTCAGTATTTTCGGAAGGGACAGTATCACGACTGGGACGAGTGGAGTCCCATCCCGGCGTATGAGATTGACGGAATTTATTTCAGCGTCGGGAGGGAGTGGTGAGAGTGCATTCAGTTTACAAATATGTCTACGATTCAGAAATTATTTATATCGGGAAATGCGATAGAGATTTACGCGCGAGATTATCTGCGCATGGAACAAAGAATGATAACATCCCACCGAAATGGAGAGATGAGATAAATAATTCAGATATATATTATTTCGAACTTCCGAACAGAATTATGACGGACGTAGTTGAATCAGAATTGATTCGAAGATATAAACCGAAATGTAATCGAGCGAAAAAAAGTGAGTGGGGAGGGATTGAATTTAAAGAACCAACATGGAAAAAATTCAGAGAAAATGGTGTGATAGTATATGATTTGCCAGATAGTATAGACGGTCAATGTTATATTTCGGCTTGTGATGTTTTTCTTGGAATGAGAAAAGTGTATGAAAATATAAAAAATGAGGAGAGAAGGAGGTTGGAACAAAAACAATTGAGGAGTCAAAAGATTATGTCAAGAGACGAAAGATTAGAAGAGGGAATTAGGCGAGCAACCCACTTATTGGATTGGTGGTGTAAAAACAATATTGAGGAGGAAACGGTAGACTATGACACGTAACGAAATCATCCGCGACCTGTCGGAACGTTCGGCGGGAGCGGGTGCGGGGCAATATATGTCGCTCCGGTGCGATGTGGCGAGGGAGATTGTGCGGATGCTGAAAGATCGGGAGGCTGTCGAACCGAAAATCTTTCAGTCGGAGGACTTCCTCTGGTCGCAATGGTATATCTGCGGAGCGTGTGAGTATCCAGTTGATCCGGGAGACAAGTTCTGCCGGAAGTGCGGAAAGGAGTTGAAATGGGATGAATGAGCGGAAAAAGGTGATCCGTGGGCTTGAAGCCTGTGTTTGTGATTCGCGTTTGATGCAGTGTGCAAACTGTCCTTATCATACTGATAAGTCGCGATGCGTAACCACACTGATGCGTGACGCTCTCGCCCTCCTGAAAGAGCAGGAGCCGAGGGTTATGACACTCGAAGAGGTTGAGACTTCCAAAGGGTTTGTTTGGGTGGAATTTAATTCCATCAATGGAAACAGGTTATCGCTTGAATATGTTCGCGTGACTGAATGCTTACGGGATTCATTTATCCTGTCTACAGACAGCGGTATAAAGTGGCTCAGAGATCGAGGTGATTATAACAGGGGAATCTGGTTTGGGATGAACAGTGGTTGGCGGTGCTGGACGGCGCGTCCGTCAGAAAAAATGCGAAATGAGGTGCCTTGGGATGATTGACCCCAAAATCATTGAAGTTCTGGATAGTGCTATCCGAAAGGCTCATGGCGAAGGATGGGACTATGTAGATTTATCTATCGAAGATGCGCGAGAAATCCTTGCAGCGTTAAGGCGGGATGAGCCGCGGGTGATGACGGTGGAGGAGATCAACAAACGCGCGGAATCACTGGATCCCGGTCCCGTTTTCGTGCAATGGAGAGAATCCGGAGGAACCGCGTGGGTCACGAGGTCTATCAACATTATAGCCGGAATGGTAAACGCGGGAAATCGTAGTGTCCGCGCATGGACTTCCCGCCCATCTCCGGAGCAGATGCGGAACACGCCGTGGGAAGGAGAAGACAATGGATGATTTTGATGCCGACGAGGTCGTGAAGGGAATGAGAGCCTTATCGGAAGCCTTATCGGTAGTATTCAAGTATTTAGATGACGCTCTAACAACAATAACGGAAAACCTGCACGTATTATCCGAAGCGTATATTGCTCAATCCGAAGATACAGAAGAGGATTTCGAAGACGAGGATTCCGGCATTCCCGAGCCGACTGACGATTACATCAAGCGGAGCGATGCGGTGTTTGCGGTACAAAATCGGATCGAACAGATCGGCATGGGTAATAACCCGTATGTATGTTCAATCCGACAGGCCGTGCGGGATGCTCCCGCCGCCGACGTGGAGCCGAAGCAGAGGTGGGTTCCGGTGACGGATGCCGATAGCCTCCCGAAAAAATCCATCCCATGCCTTGTGGCCTGTAATCAGTGGGGAGGCGAGATAGTACGGAAAGCAACGTATCTGGATTCGGAAAAGAGATTTTTTGAGGGAGCGTTTGACATTACGGAATATGTCACACACTGGATGCCAAGTCCCGAACCGCCGGAGATGGACGAGGAGAAAGACAATGAACGAATTTGACATCGCCGAAGAGGCGTACAAGAACGGGTACATTGCGGGATCGATTGATTCCGTTTCTGCGCACAAGATACCCGATTACGGATGCGTGAGAAATATCCGGGTCTACGGGATGGAGGACAGCATAAGACGTGCGAAGTATCCGATGTCCACCAACCCGGACAGCCTGACGGGAGATCTCACGCCGGGGATTGAGAAACTTGCGAAGGCTCCCCGTGGATGCGGTCATGACCAATGGTTGACGGGTGTGATCGTACAGTTTGACCTGACGTTCTCCGTCAAGGCGTGGACGGAGATGGAGCGGTATCACTTCATGGACTTCGTTTCCTCGCAGTCCACGATGCACCGGATCACGCGATTCGATCTCGATGCGCAGTACTGCCCGTATGTAGACCCGGAGATCGTCCAGATCATGAAGGACAAGGTTGCGGCATACAATCAGAACGTGGACATGCTTACGCCCGAGGAGGCGGCTGAGTGGTACTTGGAGATCCTGTATTCCAATCCGACCGGATTCCTTCTTACAGCGGGGATGACAACAAATTACCGTCAATTGAAAACGATCTACGCACAGCGGAAAGATCACAGGCTCCCGGAGTGGCGTGAGTTCTGCCGCTTCATCGAAACGCTCCCACGGAGCGAACTCATTACGAAAATCGAGAAAGAGGGTGATGCTAAGTGACGATCAAGGAATACAAGGAGGACTGTCTCAAGAATGCCGACCGTTTGTGGGATATCGTACACAATAAGGTGTACGATCCCCGCACGGAGGATGTTTACGACACCTGTTCCGAGGCGGCGAAGGACATGGCTTCCGAAATCTGCGAGATGATCATCGACCTGACGGAGAAAATCCCGGAGTGGACTCCATCGTGGGAGAAACTGCCCGAGAAGGGCAAGACTGTGCTTGCATATTTCAATGACGGATACGAGGATCGTGTCACACTTGCGGTGCATTACGACAATGGGTGGTACGATTACACGCACTACTGCATGACGGGTGACATCAAATACTGGATGGAACTGCCGGAGAAACCGGAGGAGGAAGCCGAATGAATGTAGTACTTGACCAGGGAGCATTCCTTCCCATTCGCGCCCATGCGGAGGACGCGGGGCTTGACTTGCGCAGTCCGATTGATGTCATCCTCAAGCCGCACTCGTCCGTCCTGATCGACAGCGGCGTACATGTGGAGATCCCCGCCGGGTGTGTGGGTTTCCTCAAGAGCAAGAGCGGACTCATGTGCAACCACGACATCACAAGCGACGGGACTGTGGACTGCGGTTTTGTGGGGAGCATCAAGGTCAAACTTTTCAATCACGGGGACTGGCATTATACGATACGCAGAGGGGACAAGATCTCTCAGCTTGTTGTGCAGAAATGCGAGTTCCCCGATGTGGAAGTGGTAGACAAACTCGCCGACACCGAACGGGGTTCGGGCGGCTTGGGCAGTACAGGGAGGTAACATGGCAGAACTCACAGGCATCGAGCGCGAAACGGTCATACTGTGGAACCAAGCGGAGAAAACCGCGACGATTTCCACAATGGATCACGCGCTGATACGGAAAATGGCGATTCTGAGTCAAAATGACACAGCAATTACTGTGCGCGAAGAGAGACCAGGATACGCAGAGTATATTTGTCCCAAGAAGTACATCAAGGTGCGCGGAACACGGCAATTATCGTCCGAAAAGAAGCAACTTTTATCTGAGAGAGCCAAGGCGATGGCTGAAAGGAGACGGCAGAATGCTGAGAACGGAAATTCTTGACACGGCAAAGAGTGTGGTGACCGGGCAGAGAGAGCAGGATTACGGGAGCGCGGAGTCGAACTTCTCCCTGATTGCCGATCTGTGGTCAGTCTATCTGGAGGAGGAAATCCTCGCGGAGGATGTCGCGCTGATGATGGCACTTTTCAAGATTGCTCGGATCAAAACGGGGCGCGGCACGGATGACAGCTATGTGGACGCTTGCGGATACCTCGCATGCGGCGGCGAGATCCACGCAAAGAATCAGGAGTAAGGAGGCTTACATGAACTCATTTCAGAAGCAACGGGTGGAAGCGGGGCTGTGCATGTGGTGCGCAGCTCCCCTGAGTGAGCATTCTCCGCGCCTGTGCAGAGCGTGTCTGGCGAAGCGTACGGTCTATCAGCAAAAATACTATTACCGCGCGAAGGAAAGAAAGGGCATCCACGGGAAGCCCAGAGGAAGACCGCGCACATGGCTCTTCTCTGTGTCAAGCGCGGAGAACGGAGAAGAAGTATTTCGCGGGACTGCGGCAGAGGTCGCGGAACGGTTTTCATGCAAGCCAAGTGCTGTGTATGCTAATGCGGATGTCTATGCCAGATTTCGCAAAAAATACATTCTCAAGAAAGTTTCAGCGGAGGTTGTGTGATGGTGATCAAAATACTGCACGGATACATCATCCGTGTTGCGGCTCACGGGTGGAGGACGGAAACGGGAGACGGCGAGTTCCTTGGGATTTACGACTTCCTCTCCGAGGCGGTGAACGCCGCCGCAGAACATTACGCGCGGAAGGTCATTGCAACGGAGCATAAGGACGCTTCCCTTTTCCAAGCGGCAGACATCGTGACGGGTGTCAAGTCGCAGTTCTACTCTGCGATGCGCGGCGGCAGCCCGGAGGATTATCTATGAGCGCGGGGCATTGGATTGTTGTCGTGGCAGATGTCCTGTTCATCGCGCTGACCGTGGCCTCCTGCATCGCAAGCCGGGAGGACTGGGAGGGCGCGTACGACATCATGATTTTCATCGTGGTCCTGATGCTTTTCAATATTGCCGCGATTGCGATTCGGTGAGGTGACCGCATGGTAAAGATACTCGCGCTCGATCCCGGAGATACATATACGGGGTACGCCCTGATCGAGATGCCGGAATTCAAGCTGATGGAATTCGGCAAGGTGGAGAACCGGAAGCTGCTCGACGATATTTCACGCCTCGCTGTTTCTGCTGACTCCTTCGCCATCGAGATGATCGCCTCCTACGGGATGCCCGTCGGCAAGAGTGTGTTCGACACCTGTGTATGGATTGGCAGATTCTGGCAGAGGATTTCGGAAGAGCGCACGACACCTGTGGATTTCATCTACCGGAAGGACGAAAAGATTTCCATCTGCGGAAGCATGAAAGCCAAGGACGCGAACATCCGGCAGGAACTCATCAACCGCTACGCAAGGCACGACTTCAAGACTGGCAAGGGGACGAAAGCAAACCCTGACACATTCTATGGTGTCTCGGCTGATGTCTGGCAAGCCATCGCGGTCGGCGTGACATGGTACGAAAAGAACGCAGACAAATAAAAAAAGCCCCATAATGGGGCTTTTTTCACGGCAGGTGAACAACGGAAAAACCCGGTAAGATGCGCCAACATCTCACCGGGCGGTTTATAGAACGCTTGCGGGCCATTGCTTTTATCCGTGCGTTCTTCCGTGTCTTATTGTACCACAAATTTTGCGGAGTGTCAAGTGCAAATTGATGAAAATATCATCTTTGTGCAATGTCACTCACAAAATGCGTAGGATTTCATTTCCTCGCGGATGGCGTTGATGACTCCCTGGTCGTAAACCTCTACGGGTCCGACGTAGATGGTGTCGATGCCGTCCGCTTCCCTCTTCGCTTCCTTTTCCGTTTCATACCAGATGTCGGACGGCGGGAAGGTATTGAGGGACTTGTAGAAGGTGGTCGGTTTTTCAAGCGCGGCGGCAGGATCGTCCGGGAAGATGCGCTCGAAGGTTCCAATGTGTTCGAGATCTCCGACAACACGGTTTTCGAAGTCATCGTCCGTCTCGCCGGGGTTTTTCTTTACGACATCATCGAGTTCCGGGGTCGGGATCTTTTCCTCCGCGATCTGCATGAGGTACTTGATGGCGTAGGCTCTCTTGGAATACTGCTTAATGCCGCTCCGGTAGATTCGTGCGGCATTTCCGATGATAACGACGGCGTTCTTGTCCGTCTCCCAGTCGTGGGTGTAGATGAATTTCATGCGAGTTCCTCCTGTGTGGTGTTTGGATAGATAGATTATAGCACTTCCCGGAAGAAGTGCAAGGCGTACTGTGTGAATTTTCAATGTGACGGCGTGATTTTTCACACGCCGTCAAAGGCTCTGCTTATGTTCTGCGCGGCTTTGGACTTGTGCAGGACTTGCACATAGATGCGCTCCGTTGTCCGCATGTCTGCGTGTCCTAAGGCTTTCTGGACATCTCGGAGCGGGACTCCTGCGTCATCCCAAGAGGATGCGGCGGCATGACGGAGCAGATGACAATGGATTTCACGACCGATAATGCTCCTGGTGTACCGCTTCACGAGGGCGTTGAGGGCGTTGCCGTTGTACTCATGCCACCCGCCGCCGTCGGTCGATCCGAAGAGAAGGTCGCTGTCTGTCAGTCCGTCCGGCCTGACTGCGAGATAAGCCCGGACGGCTTCCCTCGCTTTCGCCGGGAAAGGCGCGGCTCGATCCTTGTCACCCTTGCCGTGCCGCACGGTGATGACATGATTGTCGAAGTCCAGATCCTCTACCGTAAGGGCGCGGAGTTCGGCATTTCGCAAACCGGATTGCAGGAACAGGGTGACGATGGCATGGTTTCGGATGGGGATCCCCGCCCCGGTCTTCTTCGGCTGCACGTTCAACAGGGTTTGGATTTCATCCGGTGTGAGGACATCGGTATAATCCACCGGGGCTTCCTCAGGGAATTCATCTCTGAGGACAGGGTTTCGCTCGTCCCCTCCTGTGAGCCGCGAGAATGCCTCCAATTTCGCGAAGAATGCGTGGAGGATAGTCATGTGCTGTCGGATGCTGTTCGCGCCCACGCAAGCCTCACGAAGCCCACAGCGGTATCCTGCAATGATGTGCGGCGTGATGTCGGGATTTCCAGCGAGGGTGGACAGGTACTCCCCGAACCTTTGCAGGACGCTTGTGTACAGTCGGATCGTGTTGACGGATTTCCCACGGGATGCAAGGGAATCCAGATAGAGACGGAGTTGCTCCGGGTATGCATTGATTTTCATGCTGTGCCTCCTTATGCATAGCAGGACGGGTTAACCGTCCTGCTCCTGTGTTCCGATGTATGCGTTCACGGCAGCCATAACAAACTTGGCGCGGCTGAGTCCCTGTTCCTGCGCGGCTTTGTCGAGAGCCGCAAGGAACTCCGGCGGGATATCTACGGCAAGCCTTGCGTAGTGGTCTTTGCGGTACTGCATTCTGTACGCAACACCTTCCGGGCTTTTGTTGTATCCTTCTTCGTGTATCTTGGGCCTTGGCATGTGTCAGTCCTCCTCTGTGTCTGGTTTTCATAAAATTATTATAGCTGATTTCCCGGAGGATGTCAAGGCCTTTTCCTGACATCCTCGTTGTTGTTCAGCGCGTATACATACATGATGTACATCGCCGAAGCGAGGTCGGCGTAGCGGTTGACTTGCCGCTTGAAGTGACGGGGAGCATAGTCCCCGTCCTTCTGCTCATATCCCTCCGTGTAGATCCGGTAGGGGTTTTCCTTTGCTCTCTCATCGTAGTAGATTGTCATCATATCCCGTCTTGCGGGTTGGACGAATGCGATTTTTACCATGTGTATCTCCTTTCAATCGCCGATGCTGAAGTAGTCATCGTAGTGCTTGCCGTCTACGGTATCAACGTAGAGGAGATAGTCACCGTAGGAACCCATCTCCGTTGCAATGCATTTCAAGTCTTTCCAGTTTGGTTTTCTCCCGGTCTTTTTGCACTTGTCGCGCCAGTCCCTTATGGATCCGTCCGCTTTGTTCCAGATCGCTTGGATTTCCTGCTCCGTCATTCCGTTGTAGATAGTCATGCCTTAATCCTCCTGACGCTGACCTTGTCGCTGATTTGGATCTTCTCCGCAACGACGAGGAGCATTTGCTCCCCGCCGACGGCGATGTGTTTCCATTGCTTTTCCCGGTTGGAGTACCAACCAACTTTGTAGAGTTCGTTCTTCTGCTGTCTGGGTTTCATATTTCCTCCTTAGATTTCAAACAATGTAGAATCCGAAATCCGGGTGACGGATCAGCGCGGAACGGATAACATCGTATGCCTGTTCGATTGTTCTGCAAATGGCGTAGCTTTCGATGTGTTCGCCAATGGTTTCAAACACCGTGATGCCGTCATCGTTGCGGATGACGGTAAGCTCAACGCCGCGCTTGGAAGGGCGTTCAAGCTTCATCAGCATTTCAAACCAAACGTGGCTTTCGTAATATCTCGGTCTGAGTCTGGTTGCTGTCATTCGATTTTCCCCTTTCATTTCAGCCTTGCAAGGCATTTTTCAACTGCGACGGCACAATCATGCTCGAGCCGCCGCCTCTCTGACGAAAGTGCCATGAACTCGTCATACGTCGTGTCTTTGTTCTTCCGTGCGGCGGCGCGGTATTCAATCCACGCCGCCCGGCTTTCAATTTCCTGCATGATTTCAGCGGGGTTGTAGGACATGATTTTCATTTGTAAATCCCCTTTCCAGGTGTAAAATTTCATCCATTTGTGCGGAAGTCAATCCCAGTGAGATTTCACGGAGATTGACTCCCCCGCAAGGGAGTGTTTTTCATTTGTAGGTATATCCGAGATCCCAGTTCATCCACCGTTCCGCGACACGTTTCAATTTTCCATTCCGAATGTAGAACTTCTGATCTTTCGCGTATGCTTCCGCATGGTCGTATCCGTCCACATCGTACACATGCCATGTATAGCCGTCCTTCAGCATATACCGGGCGCGGTTTAGCATTTCACGGATACGCTCTGCTCCGCGCATGGAAACGGTGTGCGCGGTTCTAAAGTCATAGAAGAATTCCCATCCTTCTCTGGTGATCGCCACAATTTTCATTTTCAAAATCCCCTTTCTTTTTCATGCGTAGAATTTTCATCCGGGCTTGTGACCGGATCGCCGCATTACAGGGAGCAGAGGCTCCCTCCACTCTGCGTTTGTCAATTACTCCACCTCTTCGATAAACATTTCCCTCCACTGTAAGTCACTGTTTTCCCGATCGATTTTGAATGCGAGTTTTTCGCACCATGTTTGCGCGGTGTTGATGTTTTTGTATTTTCGTGTAATGCTGAAGGTGGTTCTGCTATTGCTTTTTGTGTTGTAGTAAGTCATTGTTATTTTGAAAGTCTTTTTCATGATATTTCCCCCTTTTCGTTTTTATCAGCTTCAGACTTCGAACCATGTAGATCATCTCGTTCCGAATTTCGCTGCATACTTGCAGAATTTCACGAATTTTTCATTCGAATTGAATTCCATATAAACTGTGTATTCGTTCTTCGGATTTTTGAACCATGCTTTAATCATTGCTTTTCCCTTTCCTTTCATTCAAAACGGTATCAATTCTTCATTTTCGACGGTGAATCTTTCATCCCATTCTACTTTTGCAAAGTATTCGTATATCTCGGAGATCGGGGTCCAGTCATCAAAACTATATTTGTCAACCAGAATTTCGTTCCGTTCTTTTCTGGAGCAGATCCTCCCCGTTTCAATTTCAACCCACAGGGTTTTCCCAACGAGGTTCGACGGTATTAGAACTGCGGTGGCATCGGTCGGCAGTTCTTCTTCTGTAAAAAGTTTTTCGCGTTCGATATCAAAGTATACATTTGTCATGGTTTTTTCCTTTCTCGCCTGTCATCATCAGCGCGCGGAGGCGATCCCGCGCGGACCGCGCTTTTTGTAGCGCGGTTTCGACATTTGAATTGTTTTCACTTCCTTCCTGTTTTGTGTTTGTGGCTGTTAGTGCAAATCTGTGTAACTGCTTTCGCCTTTCACGCATCCGCGCCCGGCCTCTTTACATGTGTCACAGTTCCCAGGGCATTTCCACATTTTACGGCTGTAATCTCTTTCGTTTTCTTCCGGCATGCGGCATGCGAACACGGGGAACCCATACGGGTTCGACATCGGCAAACCCTTCCACTCGGAAAACATTACAGAAAAGTTGGCGGGAATAGATTCTTTTCCATAAATGTCGCAATACTCATTAACGATGTCGTAATTTTTGGTATATGTCCAAATTACGAAATCCGGATGATTTCTTGCGTTCTCAACCATTCTACGGAAGTAGTCGAGATCTACGATATCGCCGGAAACATGCCATCTGAAATATTTATTTGTTCTTTTCCGATTCATTGCTTCATCGATTCTACGGAAATACTCGTCTCTGTCTTTTTGTAGAATCACCGTGTTTCTCGTTCTGGCATCAATTACGTTCGAATACTGTAAACATGCTTTAATATCGTAGCAGTAAAAACGGCATTCGCCGCAGTTTTTACAAGTGACGATCGGCATCAATGATACGTTCATGACTCTGCCGATTTTACGATTTCCGGACGAGATCGACAACTTGATGTCATCGACGTTCATCGGATTGTAGTACTTTCTACGTTCGACGTATTCATGAATGACTTTGTGAATAGTGTGAATGGTATACATTTGTGTATCCTCCATAATATAGTTTATTGATTCTCTCATGCGGAGAGGATAAAGCATTACGTTTGTAATGTTCTATCCTCTCCGTATGTGGGGAGGTTTTGCAAGGGAGCCACCGCCTCATTCGTCAAACCGTATACTTGCCTGCGCGGAATGCACAGTTGCGGTTCGCCATTTGACGAGGAGAGGCTGATATTCAGTTGTCAAAGATCCATACAGTGTAGCTTAATGGGATCCGGTTTACCTCCGCTCCGGATCGCCTCCGCTTGAAGTGATTACATTCTAGCACATCTCTTCAGAGATTGCAATAGGGTTTGACGAAAAAATCTCTGAAAAGATGTGATTTGTATGATTGCACATACACAGCTTTAGAAATTTGTGCGTTTTTACTATGTGCCTTGAATCTGGACGCGAAAAGCGCGGAGCGATCGCAAAAAGGATCCGCGCAGCCATTGCATGAATCACGCAAGGCACAAACAACGCTAATTTTGCAAGCAAGCAATATGGCAAGGTATTTATACCTTTTTGCATTCGGTCGCAAAATAGGCCCGTTCTCGTGCATTACAGAGCATGACAGGAAAAGCGATGATAAACGACGGGCACAAATAGACCAGAAACCAGAGCTCGAGAGAATAGACACAGACTAACTCTAAACCAGATCCCCGAGAGCATAGATATAAGAAGAATACACTCGACAGAATTATTTTCTTAAAAAATGCAGGTATTTTCGCAAAATTTTAGCCTTGACAAACAAGTGAAAACATGCTACAATCGAGGCGTAAGGGGAAGGGGCTATAGGGATAGGGTTCTAAAGTATTAAAACATAATCTATATAAATACAATATAACAATTACAATGACATTTATAACAATATATTATATATGTCTTTTTATTTTTACCTTTAAAGAAGGGAGGTTTATTTTACATGGATAACAATAACACTACAAAGAGAAAAAGAGGACGTCCTGCTACAGGACGAAAAACCGAAGAAGACAAAATAAGAGCGATAGCCAAATCTGAAGAATTAAACCTTCCTCAATATGGAGGCAGACCAGATTCTTTGACAGTTGACCTAATACAAGAGGGTCTTAATAGAATAGATACTCCACCTGTAGATGTAAATGACTTTGAAGATGTAAAAAAGAGAACCGTAGAATATATCCGTAGATGTGTAGAATTAAATCGACGTCCCGCTATAGCTGCATATGCTCTATATTTGGGGCTTGATAGACGTACTTTGACGAGTTATGTTAGTGGATTGAGTAAAGCAATTGACAGTCGTAGTCTCAGCACTATAAAATACGTCTATAGCCTAGTAGATGCTAGTATGGAGCAGCAAATGACAAATGGAGACATGAACGTAGTAGCTGGAATCTTTTTAATGAGGAATAACCTTGGTTATACAAACGTCGATACTCTGGAAATAGTCCCTAAAGCAACAGAAAATAATGGCATGAAAATAGATGACGTGATAGAACAGTACTCGACAGATACAGAATGATGTGATAATAGCTAATTATAACACCGTTTTGAGTAGTTTGGAGTGAGTAGAATGGTCTATTAAACGCAACATGACAAACAGCAAATAGACCATGTTGTAAACTGTAGAGGCATACGACATATACCCTGTGGGGGATTATGATTGTAGAATCTGGGGCGGGTGAGTCCATTTTATACCCCCCAAAACAAAAAAGGCCTATATAGAATCTCTTAGTCCATAAAGTCTAATATCTATATAGGCACTTCCCTTTCTCAAAATTTCCCGAAAAACAAAAAAGGAGTTCAGATGTGGGCTTTGAAGATCAAGTCAAGTTAAGGGCAGTTGCATTATCCTGCCGGAGGGCGATAGAGAGTGAACCCTCCAACTTGCAGAATTACAGAGCATTATACACAGTCTGCTTAAACCTTGAGAACGGGAAAGAGAAATGGGAGAATACGGGGATCCTCAAGGCATACTGCGCAGAGAGGCTGAAAGGTCCTGTTGAGGACAGAGAAGAGATAGGCAATATATTCCGTTCCACCCTGTTGCTTGAGGCACAGGGTTTGCGTTTTGACAGTTATATGCAGTACATCGAACTGCTTCGGGAGCCTGAGAAGCGGTTCTGGATGCCTCGGAGGAAACAGTTGCTTCCCGTATGCCGTGCAATGCAGAGGCTCGTCGACGGAGAACTGGATATTCTGTCTGTGTCTCTTCCTCCGGGAACCGGGAAAAGTACGCTTGAGATCTTCCTGCACTCCATGTCTATCGGTGCATTCCCGGATCAGCCCTCGCTTGCCTCCGGTCATTCGGGAACTCTCACGAACTCGATTTACACCGGGGTGCTTGGGATTATCTCGGACAAGGACGAATACCTTTGGCGGGACGTATTCCCGAATGCCGGAGAGATTATCACGAACGCGAAGGAACAGACAATCGATGTCGGCAAGAAGCACAGGTTTTCGTCTTTAACGTGCAGAGCAATCGGCGCGTCCCTTACGGGTGCAACGCGATGCGAAAGGCTGCTTACGGCAGATGACCTTGTGTCGGGCATCGAAGAGGCGTTGTCCCTCGACCGTCTTGAAAAGCTGTGGGTAGCGTACACGAACGATCTCAAGTCCAGAAAGAAGCTTGACTGCAAGGAACTGCATCTTGCTACGCGATGGAGCGTACACGACCCTATCGGCAAACTAAGGACGATGTACGAGGGCAACCCACGGGCAGAATTCCTTGTCATTCCGGCTCTTGACGAAGAGGGACACAGCAACTTCAATTACGCCTACCGCCTCGGCTTTGACGAGCAGTACTTCGCCGACATGAAGGACAATCTGGACGATGCGTCGTTTCTCGCGTTGTTCCAGAACGAACCTATCGAGCGTGAGGGTCTGCTCTACGACCGCGACACGCTGCGCAGATACTTCGATCTGCCGGAGGATGAACCGGACGCTGTCCTCGCCGTCTGCGACACAAAGGACAAAGGTTCCGACTTCTGCGTTATGCCGATCCTTCTGCAGTACGGATCAGACTTTTACGTCGAGGACATCCTGTGCGACAATTCCCTTCCCGAACTTGTCGAGGAGAAAATCGTCTCGATGCTTCTGAAGTACAAAGTTAAAGCGGCCCGGTTCGAGTCCAACTCTGCCGGGGGCAAGATTGCGGAGAAGGTGCAGAGCGAAGTCAAGCAGAAGGGCGGCTTCACGCACATTACAACCAAGTATTCGACCGCCAACAAGGAAACGCGCATTATTGTCGATTCCCCGTTTGTTAAGGAGCGGTTCCTGTTCCGGGACGATGCATCCCTCAAGGACAAGCCGGAATACCGAAAGGCATTGCAGATGCTCTGCTCGTACACCGTCGCGGGAAAGAATCCACACGACGATGTCCCGGACGCATTCTCAATGGCAGCTGATTATATCCAGTCCCTCACCACGAAGGAAGTCCAAGTCATAAAGAGACCCTTCTGATTTCCACGAAAGTTCTACAAATTGTAGATTGACAATATCAGCGCAATCATTTATGATTGCGATATACAAGTATAGAAAGAGAGGAGAAAGCGGCTTATGCCCTATACGACAGCCGACCTCGGCATGCGTCTGTGCGGGAGACGTGAGATAACATATGATCCCGAACAGATGCGGCAGGAATCCATTGCGGAAACGATCAATGCCGTTTTCCCCACCCATCAGTTGAACCGGACGGAGATCGACTATCTCTGGAACTACTACAAGGGAGATACGCCGATATTCGACAAGATCAAGCACGTCCGGGAAGAGATCAACGCCAAGGTGTCTGTCAACCACGCGTACCAGATTGTATCCTTCAACGTCGGGTATCTGCTCGGAGAGCCGATCCAGTATGTCAGCCGTTCGGATGCAGACGATGTTCTCGACGGGATTGGGAAGCTGAACTCCTTCATGTTCGAAGAAGACGCGGGAAGCGTGGATGTCGAGGTTGCGGAATGGTTCAATATCTGCGGCACGGCGTACAAGATCATCCTGCCCGACGGGGAAGACACGGAGAGGGATTCCTCCCCCTTCGAGGTCTACTCCCTCGATCCGCGCAACACTTTCGTCGTTTACTCAAACGATGTTTCCAGGAGACCGCTCCTTGCGGCTACCTATGTCATGAATCAGGAGAACGAGTTCGTGTATTCGGTTTATACACGGGACAAGTTCTACAAAGTCATCGGCGAGAGGGTGGTTGAGGAGCGCGACAATCCTTGCGGCGAGATCCCGATTATCGAGTATCCGGCAAACAAAGCGCGTCTAGGAGCGTTTGAGATTGTCCTCTGTCTGCTTGATTCCATCAACGCCGTCGAGTCAAACCGCGTCGATGCCATCGAGCAGTTCGTACAGGCGTTCATGGTATTTATCGGCGCGAACATCGACGAGGAGAAGCTGACAGCTCTCAAGGAAGAGGGTGCGCTCCTTCTCCCGGAAGGATCTGATGTCAAGTACCTTGTTCAGCAGATGAATCAGACGCAGACGCAAACCTTCGTAGACGAGATGTACCAGACGATTCTGACGATCTGCGGGCTTCCGAACCGGAACGGGGGTGCTTCCACGTCCGATACGGGCAGCGCAGTTATCTACCGCGACGGGTGGGAAGATGCCGAAAGCCGCGCGAAGAAGATTGAGATGCTCTACAAAAAGAGCGAAAAGAGACTGCTTCGCATTGCGCTCACGCTGTGCAAGACCTTGCGGGACATCGACATCAAGCTGTCCGACATTGAGATCCGATTCACCCGTCGGAATTACGAGAATATCCAAGTCAAGAGTCAGGTCCTTACTACGATGCTTGACAACGACAAGATCGCCCGTAAGCTTGCTTACGAGGTGTGCGGTTTGTTCGCCGACCCCGACCTCGCCTACAAGCAGAGCGAGGAGCAGTATCAGGAGATCCTGCGAAAGGAGGAGGCGAATGTCGGAACTGCCGGAGAAGAAGATCCCGCAGATATCGGAAGCGGATCTGGAGACGATTAACGCAATCCTCCGAAAGGGAGTCAGCGTAGAGATACGCAGACGGAAAGATTCCGTTGTCATCCTTGCGGTAAAAGCGAAGGTCTCGAAGGAGATCAGGAATGAACGCGATTGAACGACGCTATCTTGCGTACTTCGACGAAATCAACGTCCTCGCCTCCAAAATCGACGTAGAGACCGTGACTGTAGACGAAGCGCAGAAACGCGTCCGGGACATTCTCGAAGAAGCGTATCTCCTCGGATACTTCGACTGCGGTTACGAACTCGGCGATTATCCCGAAAGAGTGGCTGATCGTACAAAAATGTACAATCTGCTTACCGTCGAATACGAAGGGCTCACCACGGATGACCGCATAGCGGAGTGTGTGATTGACCGGGATCAAGCCAGATTGCGCAAAGTACTCGAAACGCAATGGCACTTGATGTACGGAGGCGGCGGCTACGACCGCGCCGAAGAGATCGAAGAGGAAGAGGACGAGATCATCTTCAAGACGTGGCACACGATGCGGGACAACCGCGTCCGCGAGACCCACGAACCGCTTGAAGGGATACGGGTTCCCTTCCGGTCTCTGTTCTGGACATGGGACGGAGACAGCGCACCATACCCCGGAGCATTCCGGTCGGCGGCAAACAACGTGAACTGCCGTTGCCGGGTGTCATATACAAGACAGGGAAGTCTATAAAACGCAAAGCGAGAAAACGCTATATCACAGAAAACACAGCGGAGTGAACCGCTTCACCAAACGCGGAGGCTATACCCTATGAAGATCGACACGAACAAGATCGAAAACTACGAAAACATGACAGCGGAGGAAAAGTTAGCGGCTGTCCTTGCGATGGACGTTGACGAAACCTCGGATATCGAACGCTACAAGAATGCGGCTTCCAAGGCGAACAGCGAAGCGGCGGCATTCAAGAAGACCGCGAAGGATTACGAGGGACGCATTGCGGAACTCGAAAAGAAGATCGCGGAATCCGAAAAGGATAAGCGCATCGCGACGCTCAAGGCATCGTATCTGAAGATCGGATTCCCGGATGACCTCGCCGGAAAGACGGCAGAGGCGTATGTAAACGGGGACGATGCAACGGTGTTTGCGAATCACGCCGCCGTCAACGAAGCAAGAGACAAGGACCGTCAGGCCGCATCCCTCAAGTCTATGCCCCGCCCGGAAGCGGGAGCCGTGGACAAGACGATGACGCTCGAACAGTTCCGCTCCCTCTCCGTTGAAGAACGAGCTAAGTTTGCAACGGAACACGCGGACGAATACAAAACATTATACGGAGGTACATAATCATGCCGAATACTCCCTACAGCAATTTCTTCCTCTCCAACGAGGTTGAAGATCAGTTCAATTCCCACCTCGACCTTCAGAGTTTCTGCACGGTAGACCGTGGACTCGTCGGCAACCCCGGCATGGTCCGCAAGATCAACGTCTACTCTGCCACCAACGGCACGGAAAAGCTTGCCGTCGGCGCGGGCAACACGCAGAGCATCGAAGTGTCCTATGCTCAGAAGGACTACACGATCCTGCTTGCGCAGAACCGCTTCAAGTACTACGACGAAGATGCGATGACTGATCCGATGATCGTTCCGGTCGGCATGCGTCATGCGGGTACTGACATGTTCAATACCGTCAATGCTGACATCTTCGGCGAGTTCAACAAGGCAACGCAGGTTGTCGTGACTGCGGCTCTTGACTTCGCGGCTTTCGCGGATGCGGAGAGCATGTACGGTTCCGAACGCCTCGAGGACGAAAACTTCTTCGCGTTCGTTTCTCCCGCTGACGTTGCGGCAATCCGCAAGGCTCTGAAGGACGATCTCAAGTACGTCGAGGCTTTCGCCCGTACCGGATACGTCGGCACGGTTGCCGGGATGAACATCTACACCAAGGCCGACGCGGTTTCTGGTACGATCTGCACCGCAACCCGCGACGCTGTCACCCTGTTCGTGAAGAGAGGCGTGGATGTTGAGCAGTCCATCGGCAACGCCCGTTCCGCTGATGACGCGAACGTCCGTCTGAATACCATCTTCACCCGGAAGTACTACCTCGCGGCCCTGACGAACGAAACCAAGGCTGTCAAGATCATCAAGGGTACGGCTACCGCTTGCCCGTCCACCGAAACCACGGTCGATTCCACCAAGACCTACTACGAAAAGAGCGGCCTCGGCTACGTCCAGGTTACTCCCGCAGCGGGTGACAACCCGTACACCAAGGGCTGGTACACCATCGCGACGGCGTAATTTATGAAGACAGGAGGCGGCAGACATGACGCAGACAGCAATGCAAATGCTACTCTCACAAATGACAGGAGAGACCGATACGGACGTGCTTGCCGCCTACCTCTCTCTCGCTGAAACAAAAATTCTCCGGCGGCTCTATCCGTTCCGCTCGGATATTACCGTTCTGCCCGAACAGTACACGACGAATCAGGTGGACATTGCGGCATATCTCATCAACAAGCGCGGAGCGGAAGGACAAACATCGCACAACGAGAACGGGATCGACCGGAAGTACGGATCGGCTGACGTGCCTGTCGAGTACTTCCGGGGGATCGTTCCCTATGCGGATGTCGTAGGGGGTGTCTCCAATGAAAGCCCTTGAGCGCAATAAAGTCCCCATGTGGTATGCGTTGTTTCTCGGAGAGGAGGATGTCCTCGACGAGAACGATCGGCCGACGGGAGAACGCAGGATGGTGTATAGCGAACCGAAGAAGATCTGGGGAAATATCAACGCAGGATTCAACGGACGCTATGGTATCAACTCGCAGAGTGCTGTCGAGGACTTCGGCGTGGACCTCCGGTACGACAAAACGCTCGTTATTACCGACATGGACTGTCCGATGGACGAATACTCCGTCCTGATTATCGATCGTCCAGATGTCGAGTATAACGACAAAGGACAGCTGATCTACGACCACATCGTCATCAAGGTGGATAAGTCCATCAATGTACTCAGCTACGCCTTGAAGAAGGTGAACGTGTCGTGAGCGGACTGTCCATCTCCGTCGAGGGCGTGACCGGACTCCTCAAGCATCCCTTATTCGATATGCAGAAGCGGCGGCGAAAAGTGGAGATCTTCCTCGAAGAACTCGCGCAGATCGGTGTCCGCGATGCAACGATTCGCTTTGCCAAAGCGGAATACGACGGCGTAAACGATGTTGTCGTGCATTCCCCGGAATGGATCGATGACCACACGCTCCAGATCGTCGCGGACGGACAGAGCATTCTCTTCATCGAGTTCGGAACCGGAATCTACAATCCCGTCGAGCATCCAAGAGCAAACGCGCTCGGCATGAATCGGGGGGAGTACGGTAAGGGAAACGGTATGCGGAGGGGATGGGTTTACTACGGTGAACCCGGAACAAACGGAGAACTCGTCCACTTCGGCGAGTACTATACCGGAGCGATATTCACTCGCGGTAACAACGCGAACATGTGCATGTTCCTTGCCGCAGACGAAATGCGGAAACAAATCGCCAGAACGGCAGAAAGGGTGTTCACGAAATGATCGATATTGAACAGGACGTGTTCCTTGCTGTCAAATCTGCGGTTGCGGATGCTTTCCCGAATGCGGTTGTATCCACGTCGGAGGAAAGAACTCCGGCAAAATTCCCCTTTGTGTCCGTTGCTGAAATGACGAACAGCACAAAGGCAAGCACCATTGACAGCGCATCCGGCGAGAAGTTCGTCGATGTCATGTATCAGGTAGACTGCTACTCCAACGCCGCATCGGGAAGAAGGTCCGAATGCCGGAAGCTTCTCTCCGTTGTGGACTCCGTGATGATCAGACTCGGCTTTTACCGAAGCATGACAACCCCGGTCAATATGGACAGAGCAACCGCCTATCGCATGACGGCACGATATGTCGCGTCGGTTGACGCTAACCACACTATCTACAGGAGGTAAAGCCCTATGGCTATTTCGACCTATAAGACCTTCCTCATGCTCGGGAGTGGGACCTCTTCGGTCACCTATTCCAAGCTTGTGGATATCAAATCCTTCGGCGATCTCGGCGGCACCCCCGAAACCATCGACGTGACTACGCTTTCCGACAAGAAGCGCAAGACGATCCCCGGCATCGAGGACCTCCAGGAGATCACATTCACGTCAAACTACACCGCTGAAGACTACGCGACTGTCCTCGCGGCATGCGGAACGCCCAAGCAGTTCGCGGTATGGTTCGGCGGCACGGAGTCCGGTGACACCGTCACCCCGACGGGTTCCGACGGCAAGTTCGAGATGACGGGCATTGCGTCCGTGTACAAGAACGGTGGCGGCGTGAACGAAGCGCAGGAGATGACGATCACCATCAACTGCTCCGAAGGCCCGACCAAGGCATCCACCTGACCCAGCAATATTTAATAGGAGGTTTTTGCGATGGCAAAGACAATTACGCTCTCTCTGAACGATGCGGACTACACGCTTGAGTACACCCGGGAGGCTGCAAGAGCGGCTGAACAGAGCGGACTGATTCTCAGCGAGATCGGCGATAAGCCGAACATTATGGTCCCGATCCTGATCCGGTATGCGTTCTTAGCCCACCACCGTAAGCTGAAGAACGCGCAGATCGACAAGATCATGGAGAGCGTCCCGGAGAAGAGTGATCTGATCTCCGCGCTCGGCGAGATGTACGCCGAAACCGTGGAAACTCTCTTCGATACTGAAGGAGAAACCGAAAAAAACGCAACGTGGAAGAAGAGTTGGTAAGTGGCTCTTCCTCAGAGGGGGGGGACCACCAAAATCCCCCTCCTACTGTTTCTTCCATCTTTGAAGAACACTTACCGTACTACCTTGCGCTCGGAATGTCCTATTCCCTGTACTGGACGGGAGATTGCACGGCAGTCCGGGCTTACCGGAGGGCACACGAAATCCAGAGACGGCGCGACGAGCGCGACCTCTGGCGGCAAGGGATGTATGTCTACGAAGCCATCCTCGACGCTGTGCCGCTGTTGAGAGCATTCTCAAAAGCCACACAGGCATTGCCGTATCCAACGGAACCTTATCCCGTCACGGAGAAGGAAGCGCAGGAACAGGCAGAACGCAAACAGCGCGAGGAATACGAAAAGCAACAGAACGCAATGGAAAAATGGATGCATGATGTCCAGATAGCGCGTAAGAGAAAGGAGGCGGCAGAGAAGAACGATGGGTGAGAACGAAGTTGAATCCTTAAATATACGGATTTCGGCAGACACAAGCGACGCGCAGTCGAAAATCGACAGCGTTGTTAATACCGTCAACAAGCTTTCTGAAACAGTCAACCAGAATACCGCCGGGATGCGCAAGCGCGTCAGGGATCTTACGGGCGATATTCAAGCACACATGGAAGCATATTCTCGGCTCAAGGATATTGCGAGTAAGTATCCGAAGGCGATGAAGAACGTCACTATGGAGGATTTCCAAAAGTACGGAGGTACGTTCTTATCGGAATGGGCCGATGCCACCACGAACGACAAGCTGTTCAAAGGAATGGACTTTGAGCAGTTTGAACAGTTCAAGACGGAAGCGGTCGAGATTCGAGCGGCGTTTGACGATTGGAAACAGGGTCAGGAAAGCCTGATGACCCGCTTCAAACACTTCAACGGGCGGCTCAAGGAACTCACGAAAGGCACGGAACGGTTCGGCAGAATGATTCAGCGGATGCTTCTTCGCCGTGCTATCTACGCCGTCATCAAGGAGATCTCTCAGGCACTCAGCGAGGGTATCGGGAATCTCTATCAGTATAGTAAAGCTTTCGGCGGGGATTTCGCGGGAGCGATGGACAGAGCGTCCACGTCCATGTTATATCTCAGGAATTCCATTGCCGCATCCGTCGGCCCGGTGATCGAGATGCTCGTTCCGTATCTGGAACGCCTTGTGGACTGGGTTGTCGAAGCAGTCAACTGGTTCAACCAGTTGTTCGCTACCATCCGTGGGTCGGAAACGTGGACGAAAGCCGTCAAGGTTAACAAGGAATACGCCGACGCATCGAAGGAAGTCACCGAAGCCACCGAAGAGGAAGCCAAGGCTGTAAAGTCCCTGATCTCCGGCTTTGACGAACTGAACATCCTCGAAGACAACGCCGCGAAGAACGCAAAGAAGTCTGCCGTCACAGGCGCGAACCCTTCCCCGCTCACCATGTTCGAAGAGATGAGCATGGAAACCGCTTCGGAATCTGCGAAGAAGTGGGGCGAGAGAATCAAGGGCATCATCGAAGGTGTCAAGAAGATCATGGATGACCTCGGCATCACGTTTGAGGACATTCTTGACGCGGCAGTTGCCATCGGCGGGGCTATCCTCGCATGGAAGCTTGCGAACGGGTTTGTGTCCGGCATTCAGAATCTCATCAAGAACTTTGATGTGCTAAGATATCCGATTGGGATTGTGCTTTCGATTGCGGGATTTGCTCTTGAAGCGAAGGGTGCGTATTCCATCGGCAAAGATGGTCTCAACAAGCAGAACCTTCTTCAGACCATTACGGGTGCGCTTGCAGGAATCGCCGGATTGACCATTGCATTTGGCGCGAATGGGCTGATTTTCGGAATTGCCGCGTCGTTCGTTGTCGGTATCGTATCCTATGCGCTCGGCAAACGCTCTAACGATCCCGATTATTCCGCGCTCATGGCAGAACTCAATGAGACGCACGAACGCCTGCAGAAGAAAATCGAAGAGTCTCTGGAATTCCAAGCGGACATCAAACTGCACTTCGATGACGTGCAAACTGAGCTTTTGGATATTGAAAGCAAAGCGAATGCCGCGAAGCGTCTGGTAGAACAACTTTTCAATCTCGAGGGCAAAGAAGACAAGACCGCCGAAGAATTACGGACAATCAAATTTCTCGCCGAAACGCTCAACGAAATGGGTGTAGAAATCCATATCGACGAGAATGGACGCGTAGTGGAAACGCGCGAACAGATCGAAGGCCTGATTGAGGATATGCGCACAGCGGCAAGAACGGAAGCCCTGATGCATGGTCTCACACAGGCATACCAAGATCAATATGAAGCAAACCAACGTCTCAAAGATGCGCGTCAAGAGTTATACGAAGTATCCGAAAAATACTACGAAGTACAGGAAAAAGTCTGGAAGTCGTTAAGCGAAGAAGAAAAAGTAGCACTCAATGTAACCAAGCAATCGGACCTGTTGACCGTTTCCATGAGTGATGCGACAGCGGTTGCAGACAAGTTGGATTGGGAAACATGGGATTTAATCGGCGCGATGGATCAAGCGGCGGTAAACTTCGAAGATGCCAAAACGCTTGTACACAATTATGCCGACGCGCACGATGAGGCAACGAGGCAAGTGCAGCTTTTGGAAGAAGAACTTGGCCTTGCGGGTGGTGCAATCGATGAGTATAACGAGAAAATCGACGATGCAACTCAGAAGACTGGAACAGACTTCCCACGCGCGATTGATTTGGCGAACCTCAAACAACTCTTCCCGAAGGTTAACGACGAAGAGTTGACCGCACTCTTGAAGAAACTCGACGGTGATTACACAAGCGCGGTTAACAGCGCAAACCAGAAAGAAATCAAGATAAAGGTCAGTACTGCGGAAGCAGACCGCGCGTTAAGCGAACTCGAAGACCGCATCGCCGCCCTTGGTCGCGACAGCAAGAACATCACGCAGAGGCTCGGGAACGGGAGATCCGTGTCCGCTTATGCGACTGGCGGCTTCCCGGATGCGGGGCAGATGTTCATCGCCCGTGAGGCGGGACCGGAACTTGTGGGACAGATCGGCAGAAGGACAGCGGTTGCCAATAACGACCAGATCGTAGAGGGCATTGCGGGAGGCGTGAGGAACGCCAACAGCGATGTTATATCCGCTCTGTATGCGGCGGCTTCCCAGATCGTCCGAGCTGTCAACGACAAAGACACAAGCGTGACGCTTGACGGGCAGAGGGTATCCGAATCCGTCACCAGGAATCAGAACCGTGCCAACAGAATGTACGGTGTAACCTTACAGAATGTATAACGAAAGGGGAGTATAACACATGACATTCACAGTCAATGGGGTAGACATGCTCCCCTTCATTGCCAAAGAGGGTGTGAAGTGGCAACGCTCGGATCTGGACGCGCCGGATTCCGGGCGTACCCTCGACGGCATCATGCATCGCGGACGGGTAGCAACAAAGATCCGTCTTGACGTGACTTGCCGACCGCTGACCTCCGGCGAGGCATCCACGGTACTCAACGCGATCTATCCTGAGTTTGTCTCTGTCACCTACACGGACCCCATGTACGGGACGGTGACGAAGACCATGTATAGCAATAACAACCCTGCGTCGTTCCTCATGATCGACGAGGAGGACACCGAATGGTGGGCGGGGATCACTTTCCCGCTTATAGAAATGTAAGAAGGGAGCGGGAAAGTGAATACTGTATCACAGGACTATCTTGACCTCTGGAACGGTCAGCACCGTGTAGAAGTCCGGGTAAAGATCGACCGGGAGAATTATCCCGACGGGTACTGGATCTTACAGGACAACAACCTCAATCCGATTCTTACCTCTTCCTCTGCGAACATCGAGGTGGCCCCCTTCCCGGTTGCGGATTTACAGGAAGGAAAACTGTTCGGCGTGACCATCACGGGCGGTCTCTTCGCTACACGGTCGTTCGGCATCGGTGGATGTGTCTCACGCGAGATCGAAGTCCGGTTCCTGCTCGGAGAGGCGGTCATACCGCGCATGGCGAAGATCCAACCGGAGGTCCGGCTTGTGAACGACAACGGTGATGCGTCCGAATGGATCCCGAAAGGAACCTTCTGGCTCGACACACGCGAACTCGATCGCACGACTGGCATCATGACGATTCGCGGATATGACGCGATGCTCAAGGGCGAGAGTCTTTACATTGTCCCCGGCGAGGACACGGGACTCTGGCCCAGGACGATGGCATCCGTTGCTACAGAGATTGCCGGGATGATGGGTTTGACTATCGATGCGCGGTCCACGCTGAATCAGACCTACCTCATGCAGCTGCCGACCGACTACACCATGCGGGAGCTGCTCGGCTACATTGCCGTCGCGAACTGCGGCAACTGGGTCATCACCGACGATGGCAAGCTGAGACTGATTCGCGTAAACGATACGGTAGATTCCGTTGACCTCGGACTCGCGGCAAAAACCTATCACATCGAGGAACCCTATCAGGAGATCTCCAAGGTGGAGATTGACCTCTCCGAAGAGGTATATGTCGAAGCAGGAGACGATACGGGACGCACGATGGAAGTCGCTCTTCCGGTAGTCAATGCCGATACGGGCGAGACGATTGCGGCGGCGATCCTCTCCGCGCTCAACGGATTTGTCTACACTCCGTACAACGCTGACGGAGCCATCCTCGACCCGGCTTACGAGATCGGAGACCATGTGACCGTAGGTACGACCACGGGCATCCTCGCAAGCCAGACCATGCGGCTCGACAGTCTGTGTCCCTCGGATGTTTCCTCTCCCGGAGACGAGGAACTCGACCACGAATATCCGTATCAGTCCACAAGCAAGCGGAACATCGAGCGGAAAATCGGCAGGATCAACGCGACATTGTTTGTCGGACCGGAGAGTATCACCGCAAAGGTCGAGAGTCTTGAGACAACCTCCATCGCAAACGTCTCCGTCGAGTATGCAAAAGGAACCTCTTCCACGACCGCTCCCACCACCGGATGGAGTACAAGCAGTCCTGCGTGGGAAGACGGATATTACATCTGGCAGAGGACGGTTACAACCTTTGCAGACAGCACCGAAGAGAATCCCCATGTGGTCACCTCTTCCCCAACTTGCATTCAAGGTGCGGAGGGAGAGGATGGAACGGGGATCACCTCCATCATCCCGGAATACTATCTGTCTACATCGCCGAGCAGTCCGACGGGTGGTTCGTGGAGTACGACGGCTCCTGCATGGACAACGGGAAAGTACATTTTTACACGCTCCCACATCTACTGGAACGACAATACCGATACCACAACCACTCCACAACTCGACAACGCGATCAACGACCTTGGGGCAAAGTACACCGAAGTCAAGACAACCGTGGATGGGCTGACGATCACGGTCACGAACGGCACGACCTCCTCGGTCATCAAACTGATGTCAGGGAGTACGCAGATTGCCTCGCAGACAATCCAAATGTCCGGGCTTGTCAAGTTCACCGACCTCTCCACTTCCGGCAGTACCACCATCAACGGTGCGAACATCACGACAGGGACGATTTCGGCAGACAGGATTGATACAAGTGGTTTACACGTCGATACTGTTTACATCGATTACAATGACGCGGAATACGCAATCCTGTCCTCTACGGTTTCTACGACCGGAGGCGGGGACACAAGCATGACCATCGATATAGGATGGAACGAAAACGTATCGAGGTTTGACGAAACAACAATCTGTATTTATGCAAACATGATAGACATGTGCGAACCCGTTCAAAAGCGATATGGAGTAGCTGTTGTTCCATATGAACGGGTTATGAGGCCGTATCCGAATGGTGACTGGTGTCTCGGCGATGAATATTATGCGTGGTCACGACTCTATCTCGGTTCTCGCGCATACTTGTATTATGATGCTTCGGGTAACGGACTGTTTATGAACATCAACGGTGTGGACAAAACCGTAAAATGGTTTGATTGAGGGGATACAAAAAATGACATACTATAATCTTCTTAACTCCGTCCCCGCTTTCCAGAAGCTGATCCATCAGGACCTTCCTCTCCGAACCGCATACCGTCTCTCCAAGATGGTACGGAAGGTTAACGAGGAACTCGACTTCTTCCGGGCAAAGCAGGAGGAGATCCAAGCCAAGCACGAGTACCAGATTCCGCAGTCGGAATTTGAGGCACTCCTCGCCTTCGAGGTTGAGTGGGAGGAGCCGAGAATCGAGATTGCGCTCGACGATTCCATCATGCTTTCCGTGACCGACGTGGATGCACTTACCCCATTTATCGATTTCAAGGAGGTAAATAACGATGCCGAAAATTAACGAACTACCCGCCGCGACAGCGTTAACGGCAACCGACGTATTAGCAATGGACAACACGTCCGGGACCGCCACGAAGAAGGTCACAGGACAGCAGATCAAGGAATTCGCGACTGCCGATGTCAATGCGGATGTTGCTGATTTAAAAAGCGCAGTAACCAACCTCGAAAACGACAACTTTTTTAACTTCGGATTGTTCGCACAGAGTACGACCAAAACGAACAATGATGTTACATATACAAGAGTCAGCGAAAAACGGTGGACTGCGGTTGGTACATCGTCTGCCACAAGTCGTTATTGGATTTTCGATGAAGAGACATTTGTTCATCTGAAAGCCGGGAAAAAGTATCGGGTTGAGTTCAATTCTTCCGACAGCAATATCATGCTTGCCACGCATAAATATGTTGGGTCGACAAATACGGCAGTGCCTATCGTAAACGGTATTCTCACTATTCCGTCAGATGCGACCGGGTTCATGTTCCGGATAGATACGGCGAGCGGCAAGACCGTCAATGCGACGATTGACTTTGCCATTTACAATATCCCGGACGGCATTGAAGCCGTGAAAGCTGACTATCATGCGTTGTTTGCGGAAACCCCAATGGCAAATATTATCCTCCCCTATTTGACAACCAAAAACGAAACCTATAAAGGCATTACCTATGCGTGGACGGGAAATACTTGCCATGTGACGGGACGGGCAACCGCTACCTCTTTTACCGATGTTGTTGACATGGCAAGCGGATTCCCTGCCGGGATGAAACCGGGCGGCACATATTGGGCGCATTACTACGGAAAATATATCAGCCTCCGTGTTTACAAGTATGTCAACGGGACACTCAATGTATCTGCGGTTTTCGCCACAACTACTGGCGGGCAGTTCACCATTCCCTCGGATGCAACAGGAATTCTGATTCGGCTATACATCACAAACACAACCGTCACTCTCAACGACTACGTTTCGGTATCCATAACACGGACGGACAACCCGGAGCAGTTGGTTTTTTCTCACAAGATAGCGTTCTTCGGTGATTCTATCGTGCTGGGAAGAGATGGGGACGGTTCATCTACGGATGTAACGCAGTTTACTCTTGCCAATACGATTTCCGAGCGTCTAAGCGTTGTCTGCGACAATCTTGGCGTGGGCGGCATGGGCTATATCGCTCAAGGGAGTGACAATAACAACGCCTATGCGAAAATAGCCGCCACGGACTTGACCGAGTACGATACGGTAATTATGTGCTTTGGCGTTAATGATGGTTTTGACCCTATCGGAACGTATGACAGCACAGATGAATCGACCTGTCTTGGACAGTTCAACAAGATTATCACATATGTCGGGACAAACTATCCGAGTATGAGGATTATTGTTGTTGCTCCGTTCAACGGCAGGAATGTCGGAACGTTCCCGAAATACTGGTACGGCAACGTTCCGAGTACGGCATACTCCCGTGGCACGTTGAGCGACACGCTCAGGCAAGCGTGTGAATACTACAACATTCCGTACATTGAGCAGAAAGACGGGCCAGTCAACGGATATTCCATCGCAACCCTTATCGGTACTGATGGCGTACACCCGGGCGATGCCGGGTACAAAGCCATTGGTGGATGGCTGTCCGGGGAAATCGCAAGGCTCATCGGATAAAGAAATCTTTAAGTCAGTAACTCCGGGCAAAAAAGAAGAGGGGAGGATCACTCCTATCCCTCTTCCGGGTCCGGTTCGTAGCGCATAATGTCTCCCGGTTGACACTCACACAGTTTGCAGATGCTATCCACGGTATCCGTGGTAATTGTGCCGCCAGACCGGAACCGATTGATGATACTGCGTCAAGACTTTTTGAGAAAAAAGCCGCAAGAAATTTTCAATCAACCCCGAACGCCGGGGCGAAGGAGGTCAAAAATAAATGACATGGTATGAGATCGCGTTTACCGTTTTAGGATCGATCCTCGCCTCAAATGGCTTGTGGGGACTGGTTGCAAAGGTTACAGAGAAGAAGTCGGACCGGAACAAGTTGCTCATGGGTCTGGCTTATTCGGAGATCATCAATCGATCCGAGCGGTACATCGAGCGTGGGTACATATCTTCTGACGAATACCACGAACTCGATCACTATCTGTATCAGCCGTACAAGAAAATGGGCGGCAACGGAACTGCCATGCGGTTGATGCAGATCGTAGAAAAGCTGCCATCACAGAAAGGGGGTAAGGAATAATGGGCGTAAACTTCATGCGAGGCACTACCCCCCAGAACACCTTTGAAGTGCCGATTGATCTTACCACTTGCGATGTGATCTACATCACATACTCCCAGTATGGAGCCATCGTCTTTGAAATCGAGAAGGATGACATCGAGGTCTCTGTAGACAAACTGGTGGTGTCTCTGACACAGGAACAGACACTTGCCTTAAAGAAGGGCCCTGTCAGCATCCAGATCCGCGCACGTTATCCTGATGACACGGCTGTCGCATCGGACATTATCAACACGACCGCGGAGGAGATCTTGAAGGATGGGGTGATCTAAGATGGTAACCTTCCGCGCAACATTTTCGACCGATACGTCCTTCCCTGTCGGATTTTCCACAGATACGACATTCTCGCTCGGTATGGGGAGCGTCATTGCGGTCCCCGTTGGAGAGCATTATGAGGGCGAGTATCATGTCGCGCCAAGCCAATCGACCCAAATCCTTCAGACTGAAGGTCTTGCAATGTGGCATGATGTTGTCATCGACCCGGTTCCGTCCAACTACGGGCTGATCACCTGGGACGGGTCTAAACTTACAGTATCATAAACGGAGGTACACAATCTATGGCTACCAAATCAGTTGTCATCAACGGTGTAAGCTACACAAATGTCCCGTCTATCGAGATCCCCCTCGCAACCGGAACGGGCAATGCGGAATTCTATGAAATCAGCGATTCATCCCTCGCTTCTGCGGGGCAGTTGCTCAACGGTGTCACCGCTTACAAAGCAGACGGCACGAAGGTGACAGGCAACATCGCATCCAAGTCCTCGTCCGACCTGACCGCATCAGGTGCAACGGTGACCGTTCCTGCCGGGCATTATGCGGAAGCAGCTACCAAGTCCGTCGCGTCCGGTTCGGCTACCACTCCGGCAACCACAATCTCTGTAACGCCCACGATCACCGTCAACACCACCACGGGTAAGATTACGGCTACCGTCAGCGGTACGCAGTCTGTCACCCCGACCGTCAGCGCGGGTTATGTCGCGTCCGGTACGGCAGGAACCATCACCGTCAGCGGCTCGGATGACGAACAGCTTACGGTTAAAGGCGCGACTACCTATACGCCCGGCACGACCGCGCAGACCATCGCTGCAGGAACCTACCTGACCGGAGCGCAGACCATTGCGGGGGATTCCAATCTCAATGCCGCCTACATCAAGAGCGGTGTCAGCATCTTCGGTGTCACGGGTACGCTCACGTCTGCGGCTGTCTCGCAGGATTCCACGACCAAAGTTCTCACCATTTCGTAACAGGAGGTTGACATATGCCGAAGAACATCACGCTGATGGGAGCATCCTTCACGAATGTTCCGGCAGTAAACCTTCCACAGACCGGAGGGGGGACAGCCCGGTTCACGGACACGTCCCCCACAACTGCCGGGGCTGCCGATGTCGCAAATGGGAAGGTTTTCGTGGACGCTGCCGGGGTGCAGAATACAGGGTCCCTCGTTGTTAATCGTTACTATACCGGGAGCGGCACCCCATCATCCTCTCTGGGGCAGGACGGTGACCTATATTTGCAGATAGGGAGTTGATATAATGCCCACAATTAGACTCGTGCCATCGACGATTTACAATGCCGCCGGAACCAACTATCTGCAAATCACCAACCCGGAGAATGCATATACGGATACGGACAGCAATACCTATGCGACGATCTACAACAGCAACGCCTCGACAACTTCGCGTTATTGCTATCTGCGCGGGTTTAACTTTGACGATGTCCCCGCAGACGCAACTGTTACGGGATTCCGGGTGCTGATTAAGGGGCGGGAATCCGGCATCAGTACGTCAAAATCGTATCAGCCCTATCTCGCCAATGGCACGTCGGCGATAAACGGCTCCGTTTCGCCTTTCTCGACAACGGCAACGGTAAAAGAGTTCTCCGGCATTTCCGCAACGTGGGCTACGATTAAGGGCTACGGATCAAACTTTGGCATCCGGCTGAATGCGCGGCGAAACGCACGAAACACCGCCGGGTATATGTATATCTACGGTGCTGAGATTGAGGTAACATACACACTTCCCGTTGCGGGGCCGCTCTACGTCAAGGACAACGGCACATACGTCGAGGTGTCCAAGGTTTGGAAAAAGGTTGGCGGTGTCTGGGTTGAGCAATCGGAACTTCGCGATGTCTTCGACGAAGATGCGTACTATACGAACGCAAACCTCTCCGGTTACCTGATTGACAACAGCAACGCCCCGATCACCACAAACTCAGACGAAAACATCGAAATCAGTTAGGGGGTGATACTCCTGTTATCCGACTTCCACATCATCACCAAACGCTTCACGGAGCGCAACGACATCACGATCTATCCGATTGCAGACATTCATCTGGGCGCGGCAGAACATATGGAGTCCGCATGGCGGGAATTTAGGACAAAAATTCTCGAAGAAGAGAACGCATACATCACGCTTGGAGGTGATTTGCTTAACAATGGCATCAAATCATCTGTCTCGAACGTCTATGAGGAAATCATGCGTCCCCGTGAAGCGAAGAAGCTTATGGTGGAGATGCTTGCCCCCCTGAGAGACCGGATCCTGTGCGCGGTCAGCGGAAACCATGAGGCGAGGTCATCCAAAGAGGTTGATGACAGTATCATCTATGACATCTGTGCAAAACTCGACATCGAGGACATCTGCCGGGAGAACATCGCCTTTCTCAAAATTCAGTTTGGACTTCCACGCGCTAAGGGGCAGGACAACCCAACCTATGTCATAGCAGTTACTCACGGCAACGGTGGCGGCATCCTGTCTGGAGGTGCGGTCAACCGCGCGGAGCGGTTTGCATACGCTCTGGACGGCATCGACGCGCTGATTGTCGGTCACACGCACAAGCCTTTTGCAACTCAACCAGGAAAGCTGAAGGTGGATCCGCACAACAACATTGTGTCGGTCAAGCCGTTTAAGATCGTCTCCTGCTCGTCTTGGCTCGACTATGGAGGCTATGCGGCACGGGCGAATCTGCTGCCAACGACACACACGACACAGAAACTCACGCTGTCCGCAAGAGAAAAGCGGATGCGCGTGGAGATGTAGAGGTACAGTAGAGGTACATCATGATTATTCCATACAAAGACGGCGCGTGTTGGATATCCTCACCGTACGGGGTGCGGACGCTCAACGGCGTGACCGGAATGCACAACGGCATCGACCTCGTCGGACTGGACGGGGACAGGATTCTTGTGGCTCCATGCGACGGGGTTGTACGCTCCTCGACAATGATTCCTAAGTCAAGTGGTAATCTGACGTGGGAGTGGGGCAATTATGTTCGCATCGACACGGCAGACGGCTACAACGTCTTCCTGTGCCACATGGCTGAGAGACGGGTGACCGTCGGTCAAAAGGTCAAAGCTGGGGACATCATCGGCTTACAGGGCAATACCGGATACAGCTTCGGAGAGCATTGCCACTTGGAAATCCGCAGGAACGGAGTCTCTGTCAATCCCGCTCCGTTTATCGGTGTCGAGAACAAAATCGGAACGTACAAAACAATCGCGAAGAAGCCCGACAAGTACACAAAAAACGGGCTGAATTTCCGAAAGCTAAACTCTTTCCGTATCGTCTACCATGACGCGCCGAAGGTGGGCGCGAACTACGCATCCTACATCAACGCAGGATTCTTCGGAAACTACAAGGCGGCGAACGGCAAAGTCTACACTCTGCCTGTTGCAAACCTTGTCGCTGACCCGTGGAACATCCCGGAAGAGGGTCGGAAGGACATCCTGCCGAAAGTGAAGAACAACAAGCTGCGCATCGGGACTGCTGACAACTGGTCGAATCAGTTCAAGGGCAAATCCGTATGCACACTCGTCGTTCCCGCAAAAGGAAGTCCGTACATCGCCGACATCCTCGCTCCCCCGACCGACTGCCTCTACGCGATCTCCGGTGTGCCTACCGTGCGCAACGGTGACGATGTGGACTACTATCACTACGTTGCGAAACAGGGTTGGGATGCATCGTGTATGCGTCCGACATGGCGTAACTGGTTGGGAGTCCGTGACGGAGAGATCTGGTTGATCTGGGGACAGACCACCACATCCAACTACATCTACGGAATGGAATTCTGGAAGAAGGTCAAAGACGAGGGCTTCGATGACATCATTTGTCTCGATGGCGGCGGCTCGTTCATTTGCAAGGCCGGCGGCAAAATCACAAGAACCGCAGAAAATCGCCGAATCAATAACTTGGTGGTGTTCACATGAGTAAGAAACCGGAATTCTCAAAACTGATCATGCTGACGGCGGGAGCCTTTAACATCATCGTGATCGTCTTCTCATGCATTATGGTTTGGCGAACGGAGGACCTTACTCCGCTTGCCTACCTGATTCCTTCTACTGCCGCCGAAGTTGCGACCGGGACGGCTTTCTACTACAATAAGGCTAAAGCAGAGAACCGCTTGAAGCTGATGAAGATATATGGCATTGAGGTCAACGAGAAAAACTTCGACGGAGGGGAGGTGAATGGATATGACGGATATGATCGATCTGACTGGGATAATGTCGGCGTTAGTAACCCTGATAGCGGCTGTGATTACGTCGTTTCTGATTCCGTATCTCAAAGCCAAGGTTGATGCAGACAAGCTTGCCAAGATCCATTTTTGGGTCAAGGTTGCTGTTGCGGCGGCAGAGCAGGTCTTCAGCCTCAAAGGAATGGGCGAGGAGAAGAAGGAATATGTCGAGGAATTCCTCCGTGAGAAGGGCTTTACTCTCGACATGATGGAAATCGACGCGCTGATCGAGGCGGCTGTCCTCGAACTGAAGCAGAGCGGAGGCGAGAATGCCGACACCGAACATTGATCGGCTTACGAATGCCGAAGTCATACGCATCATCGAGGACTATGTCCACAACGAGATCCACAGACGGATCTTAAAGCGCAAACTGGTCGATGGTGTGTCCTACGAGCGCATCGCAGAGGAAGTCGCGTACTCTGCCTGTCGCGTAAAACAAATCGCGTATTCATATACGGCACTATTCGAGAGAAACAGGACGGAATGACCCGTCCTGTTTTCTTGTTGCATTCTTGTTGCATTTTTTGTTGCATTGCGATGCAAAGCAATTTGACTTTACGGACTTTTATTCAAAAAATATTTGGCAATTCGGTACATTACACAGAAAAATCTCGTACAAACAGCACAAAAAACACAAGAAAAATCCCCCATCATGCTTGTGTGTTGTGCATAATGGGGGATTTTTTGTCTCAGCGGATGGGGGGAATCGAACCCGTGGAGCAGCCGCACAAATCTCCCTTATTCTCTTTTGTTTGCCCGTATTTCTCGTTTATTCGTGTGTGTCTTCTGGATTTGTTGCATTTTTTGTTGCATTTACAGATGGAGAGATACTCTCGAAATAAGCTTGCATTGCTTCGTTGACATCTGTTTCGGTCTCGCGGAGGTATTCCTGGTATCTCTTGAGCATATAGTTTGTTGTATGCCCCATGCGCTCCATCTGGTATGCTTCCGGCACACCGAGAGACTCCATTACGGATGCGTAATAGTGCCTCAATCCGTGGAAACTGCAAGAGATGCCGTATTTCTCTGCCAATCTGTGCCATCCCGTGGTGATGCTGTTGGGCTGATAGATATGATAGGTCGGATTATCCCTCGCTTCCGCAAGCCTATCTATCACCCACGACGGACACGGCACAACACGGACGGCCGCGTCAGTCTTTGGTGTCTTGATGATGTAGTTGCGCTTTGAGTCCATCACCATGTCCTTGGTGATGCGGATTGTGTGCTTGTCGTAGTCCACATCCTTGGATAGATCCAAAGCGGAGATCTCCCCTCTTCGCAGACCGCATGTTGCTCCAAGCAGTACCGGGATCTCCATCCCGTGTTTCCTTAAATCCCCAAACAACGCTTGCAATTTGTCCCGTTCGGGCATCTGCAGGCGTTTTCTTTTTTGTTTTGGAATCCTTACACGCGCTTTGAAATCCGGTCGGACTTCTGCGACTGCGGACCGGATCAGTCCCCATCTCAGGGACACGGATTTGGGAGAGTGGTCTCTCGCATAATCGTCGATTTCTCTCTGGATTACATTGTTACTAAGCTTTGCAATCTTTACTTTCTTTAGGTTAAGGTAAAGATCGGAGTTAAGATAGTCCCGGTATTTGGCGATGGTGGATGGAGAGAGCGCATCATCGCCATGTCTCGCCTCGCGTGAGGCTATATACGCCTCCACAGCTTCCTCCACGGTGAGGGACAGGGCATCTATGCTCTCCGGTGTCTCGTGCGTCTTGCAGAGCCTTACGGCGGCTTCCACGTCGCGCTTGCTCTGTCCCGTGATGTGCTTGTACTTGCGTTTGCCGTTCTCGTCCAAGCCTATGTACACGTTGGTCTCGTAGGTTCCTGCCTTGGTCTGTCTGATCGTTGCCATCACAGCCTCCCTCTGCGCTCTACGCAGCGTCCCATGATGCGGACGGGCAAGTTCTCGATCTGCTCTGCGTTGAACGTCATCGGCGGGAAGTCCGGGTTGATGGAAAGCAGAGCGATCCCTCCGTTGTTCCGATACTCCAAAATCTTGCAGACCCCTTCGTTCCCGTTCACTAAGGCGATGACAATATCCCCATCATTATACTCGTCCTGCTTGCGCACAATGACAATATCTCCGTGCCGGATCAGCGGATCCATGCTGTTGCCCCTTACACGGAGGGCAAAGTATTCCCCGCGCGACGCATCGATCCGGGAGATTTCCTCCCATGAATCGGGGTCATCTTGGTCAAACGTATTGATTGCCTCCATCGGAATACCTGCACCGACGGTTGAATACACCGCAACCTTTTCCCCTTTTTCTTTATGCAGTTTTGAGGGTGTGGAATCGCTTTCAAGGGAATCCAAATCATTTCCCAAGAGGTACGCCGTTGTCACTCCCAAAATCTTGGATATTGCCATAATTTGCTGTTCTGTTAAGCGGTTTTTTCCGCTCGACACATTGGCGAGGAAGCCTTGATAGGTCCCGATGTTGCGCTCGAGGTGAGAGATTTTGATCCCTTTTGCCTTGCACAACGCCTTGATCTTGGTAATAGTGTCCATAAAACGCACCTCCTTCTTGTATAAAACGCTGATTCCCATATTTTCTTGGGAAATGCATTGACAACCAAGAAAATATGGGGTATAATATGAGTGTCCCGAGGGCGCACGGACAACGCCCACGGACTGCGGATCATTGTTGTGGTTCCCATTTTTATCCTCCTTTCTGCGGACTCCTTTGGAGTGAGCGGTCGTTTAACCCGACCGCTTCATTCTACAAGAGTTTGACGGAGGATGATACATCAAAACACAACAGAGAGATGCCGTGAATTCGCGGTATGTGGATATGTGGCAAAACCATTATACCAAGAATACCACCGGGTGTCAATAGATTCTGCAAAAAAATTTGACATTTCGGAAAGGAGGGTACTAAAATCAACAACATTTTGGATGTGGCGAGGCGTAAAGGCTACACCGGAACCTATGTTCATCGGTTGGTCTGCAACAAACTTGGACTCCAGATCCACTACAACAACTTCATGCGGATTTTCCGACCTGGTTATCCGCGAAGTGCGCGAGATGAAAAAATTGCGGATTGTACCGCAAAAATCGTGAAGAGACTGCCGGATATCAACATCAGGAGCGAGTCATTTGCGGCTAAAGCGCACTCAGCGGGATTTACGGTGTCCGATGTATACAGATATTACGCCAGAACTCGCGACAAGCCATATTCGCCCAAGTCATTCTCACAGGCGGTCAGCCGTCCGATGTGCCGCTTTGAGAAAGCGATTTTGAGAGAGGCAGAGGAGTGCCTCACGGAAATGCAGAGAGGAGCAAGCAATGCCAAGGAGTGATAAGTACGACACGGCGCGGCTGATGATTCGCAACATCGAGTATCTCGCCTCAAACGACGGCATCACGGATGCCGAGATTGCGAGGGCGATGCGCAAGACGCGCCAGACCTACGACAACCGCAAGAAGAATCCGAAACAGATGACGGTGCAGGACCTGATCAACATCGCCGACCGTCTTGGCGTGAGACCGTCTCAGCTTTTGGAGAAGCTGTCCCCGGCAGACATCCCTCCGGTATTCGAGGAGGTCACGGCATGAGGGACTTTATCAAACTCCATCGTTTGAATATCCAAAAGCAGAAGCTGATCCC
>Ga0326514_10000147_pt1:35000-40000 | contig 43361 bp, 21 predicted proteins | sample 3_2548_0518_D_FD_203653 | JGI IMG/M metagenome (GOLD analysis project Ga0326514, IMG submission 203653) | Bovine rumen microbial communities from UC Davis, California, United States - 3_2548_0518 | ecosystem: Host-associated > Mammals > Digestive system > Stomach > Rumen | place... | reverse complement strand
GCCTCTAACACATAATTTAAATGTGAGAATTTGTCCTCTAAAAAAGGAAATATTGAATGAATTGATTGTAAATTATGAGATTTTGCGACTTCTGCCCCTTGTGAGTAAGATATTAATCGTAAGGAAAATGGAATTTCCACAATGACTGCAAATCCTACCGCTATCATTTGAGAATACAAATTATTGTTGTGCCCAAAAACCGGATTTTGGTTGGAATCATTAGCAGAACTAATCAAACGATTCTGTTGATCCATTCGAAGAATTAAACGTTTCACAATTAGTGAACTGAATTTATTACCATAACCCTGATTTTCAAAAAAAATCATCGATTTATTTAAACCATGCTCATGAGCAAGTGCATAAATATACTCCCGAAAAATAAGTGGGTATAGGAAATCGTGTCGGCGGGATCTATTTAGTTCTAAATATACTTGAAATTCCTCCATTTCAAATTCGATTTGAACCAAAGATAGGGGATCTATTCGGTTATTAAATGATACATAGTGCGATACAGTCAAAACAAGGTATTATAGTAAGAAAAGAATAGATACCTCGGAGACAGGCGGATTCATCAACGGATTCTCTATCCTATCTTTTGCCATCTAATTGATTTATGTTCGTTATAGGATAAGAAGACGGTTCGAAATCCTTTATTTTTTCAACCCAATCGCTCTTTTGATTTTGGAAAAAAATATCTTTTCTTTATCAATATACTGCTTCTTCTACACATTCATGGCTAACCCATAAAGGGAATGCCTAATAATTAGGACTCATAAAAAAATCGATAATTTACTCATGAGAAAAACCTTTACCACATTAGGCACTAATTTATTTTTAACGTTTAATTAGATCAGGTAATCATTCAAATTGAGAACAGAAGCTCGTTCCTTTTTGTTTCCCTATAATTGGGGCCGTAGAGCTCTATCCATTTATTCACTCGACCCAACTTTGAATTCAATTCATTTTTTTTGTTCCGCACCAAAAATTCAAAAACGGTTTTTTTGGAATGATCCGGAAAAAAAGGATTCTTAGAATTCTCCATTGCTACGACATGCTCTTTTTTCCATCCCCTCCTTTCAGGATCAGTCGTGGTCTTACAAACTCTACCGATGGTCTGAACGAATCCCTTTCTTCATACAAATGTGTAAAAGATGCTAGTCGCACTTAAAAGCCGAGTACTCTACCGTTGAGTTAGCAACCCGAAAAAAATTAGAATATGTAGATACAATCGGAATAAAAAAATGGAATTGCACTAGGCAATCAAAACACGAAATTAGCAAAAATTGGAATAAAAAAAAGACACGAAATTCTCAGATAAAACCATAGAAATAGAATAAGTGAAAATTTGCGGACCGCCTCCTGTCTTATTCATTCCATTGTTATCCATTTTTTTTGTTTCAATACAATTACAATAAAAAAAACTTATTGTATCACAACAAATTCAAAGAAAGAACCCATTATTTGAATGAAGTGAAGTGCCAAACGAGGATAAATGGATCTATTTATCTATGATCGAATTATATTTGTTCGATACACTGTTGTCAATATGATTGTAAATTTTGAATATAAATGTTGAGAGTTGAAAAAAGAATAAAGAATATAAAAAAGACTACAAAAAATACAATGAAAAAAATAGAATTCATTTTTTTTATTTTTTTTATTAATTATTATTAATATTTTCTCTTTTTATATGTTATATGTTATTTTATCTTTTTTTTTATCTTATTTTATGTTGTTTTGTAAATGTTTAAATGCAATTACTTCATTTATTCACTTGATCTTTTTTCTCTCTATTTTCTCTCAATAAAATTGGCTCAATAAAATCGGGTTTTGTTGTTATAGAACACGGTATTCTATATTTTATAGTAGCAATATTCTATAGTAGCAAAGGAATAAGAAATACGAATAATAAATTTTTTAAAAAGTCTGAATAGACCAAAAGAGGGGGGAGGAAATAATAAAGAAAAATTTATACAAAGCTAGATATGAATCATCCACACCCTCTTTTTTGGATTTCATTAAGTGAATTTTGTTTGATTAAGAGTAAGTTCTGTAAAAACCCCCGCCTTCTTTAAAATATCATGAACAGTTGCTGTGGGTTGAGCTCCTTTTTCAAGGAAATAGAGAATGGCGGGAACATTTAAATAGGTTTGATTATTTATCGGATCATAAAAACCCACTTTTCGAAGATCTCTTCCCTCTCTTCGGGATCGAACATCAATTGCAACGATTCGATAAACGGCTCATTGGGATAGATGTAGTTAAATAATACCCCCCCCCCTAGAAACGTATAAGAAGTTTTCTCCTCGTACGGCTCGAGAAAAAAATGATTAATTTAAAGTTATGTCTATGTATGGAATTATAATGTATGGAATTAGCATGTCAAAAAGATCCATAAACCAGCAAATCAATTAGACATTTAACCTCGTCTTTTTTTTCGAAAAAAAAAAGAAGAAAAAAGCATTCGTACTCTCATAACTCAAGTCAAATAACTCTCAAAATGCTCAAAAAAAAACCTTAGGCATTCTTTTATTGAGTGGTCTCTAACCCCTTTTTTGTTTGTCTCGCTTAGAATCTATTTCGATTCTTCGTTTTAATCTAGTTGTTGAGAAAATGGAAAAGGGTATTTCCTTGTTCTAGGATCTTTTATCTTTGCCTTGAATCATTGGGTTTAAACATTACTTCGGCGATATTAAATCATTTCAAAAATGGCAGCAACATGCCCTTTTTTCTCTCTTTGTTTTTTCTATCAAAGAATCATATGAACGATTAATTCCCGCATGATACACTTTTGATCGAAAGAGTTTTACCAATTCCAACAACTTTTCTTTTTGATTTGAAAATAGTTTGAATCGGATCCTTTCGATTTCTATATCACAAATAGACTTACGAAGTTGTTCCAACTTATTGATTTCCATTAACTAACCCTAGATCCTTGCCCCTGAAAAATGGATGTTTCTCTTCGAGCTCCATCCTGTACTATTTACATTACAACCCAACAAAAAGACGGATTATAATAGAACAAAGGATGTCGAGCAAAAAGCACCTTCATTTCTACATAACGGAAAGTGGTGGGTTTTGACATCCACAGCTGATCATGTCCTTCAAGTCGCACGTTGCTTTCTACCACATCGTTTCAAACGAAGTTTTACCATAACATTCCTCTAGTTTGGAGCATTGATTCAATTATGGAATCATGAATAGTCATTGGTTCAGTCGATACATAGTAATCTATCTATACTTTCTATATGAAATCAATTTCCTTCTATATGCTATATGAAATAAATAAATAATTTAGGAAGAAAAAGCCTCAATAAGAATTCAAACTACCCCATATTGTATGATTGTCTGAATGCAATATTTTTTGATTTTTTTAAACTTTTATTATACTTTTCTATTCTAATTAAACTTTTCGATTCTAATAAAAAAAAAATCAAAATAAAGAATATCATTAATAATAATATTACGAAAATACTAATAATATCACGAATATTATAAATAACACAAATAAACTAATCTTTTTGAATCTACCGTGCATCTTCAAATAACCCGATAGATCAAATAACTCGGTAGAATAGATCCAGCAATCTCACAGTTGTTCGAGTGCCAATCTTAAGAAATCATTAAAAATCAAAAGCAAGAATCACATTTTCTCCAATACTTGACTGTTAGAAAGAAGGTTATTAAAAACAAAAAAAGAGCAATTTGGATATGGTTATTCTGATATATAAATAGAGTATGCTCTGGGACGGAAGGATTCGAACCTCCGCATAGCGGGACCAAAACCCGTTGCCTTACCACTTGGCCACGCCCCATTTAGATTTCTATTTGAAACTACTAAACACTAATATGGTATTCCTTGTTCGTCAATTCCAGTTCCAAATAGCTATAGCTATGGAATAGATTCTTGTTACGATTTTTGCACGTATGGATAGAGAATTAAATCGAATTTATTGATCATTACATAGAATTCAATTAAGATATTGTATGAAAGTATGATTTCTTCTATTCTCTTGTAAGAATTGAAGGCTTTTTGATTGGGTGAGTTCAAAGAAGTATTGTTTAGTCTGCCTTATTTTCCTTTCTTCATTTTTTTCCTTATATCAAAAAACATATTAATAACTCAATCAAAATTATCTCCAAGAACAAAATTTTGTTATGCTTAATATCTTTAATTTGATCTGTATCTGTTTTAATTCTGCCCTTTTTTCGAGTAGTTTTTTATTCGCCAAATTGCCCGAGGCCTATGCTTTTTTGAATCCAATCGTAGATTTTATGCCAGTAATACCTGTTCTCTTTTTTCTCTTAGCCTTTGTTTGGCAAGCTGCTGTAAGTTTTCGATGAGATCCTTAATACTGTCCTAGAAAAATTCATGAGTGATTCAAGAAAAAAAAAATTCTAACAATTGAAAAGATCAGATAAGTCTTACACTATGAACGAACCCTCAATTCAAAGATTGAAATTCTTGGATAGCCCTGATAAATCGGGATCATCCCATTTCCTCATTCTGACCCTTTTCGCCGAAGAACCCTATTTAGATTAGAGTCCGCCACATAATTGTTGGTATGAAAGAATTTTTTTTGTAATGAAAAACTCAACTCTTATTACAAGTGAATTTCTGAAAATTCTTTTGGATTTCTAGAAATTCTAGAAATCACTTTATTTCTTGGTGTCAAAATCAAAACAAAATAGGATATGTGGTATAAAAACGGGGAATCTATTCTCTTCTTTTTCCAAAAAAATGCTCTTGGAGATTGTGTAATGCTTACTCTTAAACTCTTTGTTTACACCGTAGTAATATTCTTTGTTTCTCTCTTCATCTTCGGATTCCTATCTAATGATCCGGGACGTAATCCTGGACGCGAAGAATAAAAAAGGGAGAGTTCCTTGCTTCATTTTTAGAAATGGTATTAGGATTTGATCTATTCCACTACCAAAAACCGAAACGGAAAGAGAGGGATTCGAACCCTCGGTACGAATAACTCGCACAACGGATTAGC
>Ga0326514_10000147_pt1:27500-30000 | contig 43361 bp, 21 predicted proteins | sample 3_2548_0518_D_FD_203653 | JGI IMG/M metagenome (GOLD analysis project Ga0326514, IMG submission 203653) | Bovine rumen microbial communities from UC Davis, California, United States - 3_2548_0518 | ecosystem: Host-associated > Mammals > Digestive system > Stomach > Rumen | place... | reverse complement strand
AACCCCGAAACTCCCGGCGGATGGCCAGTGACCCAAGGAAACGAAAGAATCGGTTACATTTTTCATATGATCTCCTATTTTATTTTAGATAGACTAAAAAAAAAGAACTCGGTTCTTTTTTTTGTATTATATCGCTTTGACTCCTTTTCCATTTATTCTATTCTATCATATTTATATTATTCTAATTATTCTAATTCTATGTATTTCTTTTTTGTTTTAATAAATTATTAAATTTTTTATAAAATTATTCATAAATAATGAATTTTCATTTACCTATGTCTAAACGGAGTCAAAAATATATTCTATTTATCTAGTTAGCTAGAAATGTATTTTTTTTTCAATTGAAAATTCCCAATAATAATAATTCTTATTAGAATTAGGGGGCAGGTTTCATGTCAATGGCAAAATACCTCATTCGTTGCAATACTCCTTTAAACAATAAATGAGAAATAAGGGGTTCTCTTGAACTAAGAAGGGGAAGGAAGAAAGCGAGTCGGTGTGATAATTCCTCATCCTCAAATTAATCCTTCCCATGGATTATTGTCCCAACGAATAATTAATTGTAGGGGTGAAATCTTGATAGAATTCGAAAAAGCGAGGAGTAAGTCCCAAGCCATAAAATAAGAAAAAAAAATACAAAATTCTCATGTTTATAGGATTAAACAAAGGGATTCGCAAATAAGAGTGCCAATGCTACAACCAGCCCATAAATTGTTAAAGCTTCCATAAAAGCCAAACTAAGCAATAAAGTACCTCGTATTTTTCCCTCCGCCTCGGGTTGTCTCGCGATACCTTCTACAGCTTGGCCCGCAGCAGTACCTTGACCAACTCCAGGTCCAATAGAAGCAAGCCCGACAGCCAACCCAGCAGCAATAACGGAAGCGGCAGAAATCAGTGGATTCATGATAAGTTCCTCGCACCAAAATAAAGAAATGGTTAATGATACAATCATCCAATGAATTTTGACTTAATTATATTATTCCATCGCTAAGATTCAACCTGCCGAAGTAACTAAGAACTCCGAATGGAAGTGAGAAGATTATTGAACCGTCAGAACTATTTCGACATCTTTTTTTTAGGTCCTATCCACTAGATTTTTTTGAATCCGCACATACTTTGTTCTTCCCTTTCTTTTTTCCAACCCATTCTTTGCTTTGAATTCTTCGTTTTTGTCTTTATTTTATCTCTTTATTCGTTCAATTCAAAGCAAAGACGAAACAGAGGAACTTCTATTCTTCTATTGGAATACCTATCTAACTCCACAGTAGTAGGTTGGATTAGATATATTTTGAGTTCGTATATAACTAGTCAATATGTTCGTATATAACTAGTCAATATCTAATATCCCATATACATGTGTTTCTTACATAACGTAAACCAACTATTCATGTCTTAGATTCAATTGGATTCTAGAATTATTCCTCAAAGGATAGACAAGAGCTGTCTTATAGCCATTAGATTCCATATACCTAATTTTACCCCCCCCCCCCCTTTTTTTCCTAATCATTTTTTTTTATATCGTTTTTTGTAATGTAAATTCGTCTCTTCCTTTTATTTTTTATTTAGCATTATCTCACATGGATACAATCTAAATGGACGAATTCATTAGACCAAATCATTGCATACAAATAAAACATCAATATCAGTATTTGATTGAGCTAAGTTCATGCAATTTATTTTATTATTTATGAAAAAAAAAAAATTTCTTTTGGTCAATCATTGAATTGAATGAAGAAATCGACTGAAATGGGAATCATTCTATATCTATATAAAGAACAGCTTTTTTAAAATCATAGACCCTAAATTGATACCATAAGAATTCCTATTCTAATTAGGACTCATAATATTGAAATTGAATAAACAAAAACAATATCAAGATAAAGATAATATTGATCGGATAATATTGATCGAAGGTAAATATGATATAAATATAAGTAATAAAAAAAATGGACCAACCCTGAATTTTAGGAAAAAGATCTTTTCAATTAGATCTCTTTCCTTTTTTTATTACAATTCTCTAATATCGTAATCTTTTTTGTTATTACTCTAGATCGTCGTATTTGTATATTTATGGTCCCTAAGTAAGTAGATTATCTTGAGTTGCGCATACATTGGATTGGACCAAGCTAAGCTAAAAAAGGGCTAGACTATTTCAAAAACAAAAACTAGTCAATGATGACCCTCCATGGATTCGCCTATATAAGCCGCAGCTAAAGTTGCAAAAATAAGAGCTTGAATCCCACTTGTAAATAATCCAAGGAACATGACAGGTATAGGGACGACTGAAGGTACTAAAGAAACAAGAACAACAACTACTAATTCATCAGCTAATATATTCCCGAAAAGTCGAAAACTAAGTGATAAGGGTTTTGTGAAATCCTCTAAAATGTTAATAGGTAAAAGAATTGGAGTGGGTTGAATGTATTTACTGAAATACCCCAATCCTTTTTTTGAAAGACCCGCATAGAAATATGCTACTGACGTGAGTAAAGCTAAAGCA
>Ga0326514_10000147_pt1:10000-22500 | contig 43361 bp, 21 predicted proteins | sample 3_2548_0518_D_FD_203653 | JGI IMG/M metagenome (GOLD analysis project Ga0326514, IMG submission 203653) | Bovine rumen microbial communities from UC Davis, California, United States - 3_2548_0518 | ecosystem: Host-associated > Mammals > Digestive system > Stomach > Rumen | place... | reverse complement strand
CGCTAATACACGACCAATTAATGTTTGGATAAAAATTCTTTCCGGAAGCGTCCTCTTTTGAGGACTCACAGAAATCCCTCGGGTGGTGCCACAATCTGTTCTACGTACAACAATGTGTTGAACTACTTCAACAAGTCTGCGCGTAAGATATCCAGCATCTGATGTTCGTACGGCGGTATCCACAACCCCTTTTCGGGCTCCGTAGCAAGAAATGATATATTCTGTTAAAGACAGTCCTTCGCGTAAATTGCTTTGAATGGGTAAATCGATCATTTGTCCTTGGGGATCCGACATTAATCCTCTCATACCTACTAATTGGTGCACTTGAGATGCATTTCCTCTAGCTCCTGAAAAAGACATTATATGGACTGGGTTAAACGGGTCAGTCATCCTAAAATTAGGATTCATTTCTTGTCGCAAATATTCACTTGTAGCATACCATATCTCAATTGATTGGCGTAATTTTTCTACCGCGTGTACATTCCCAAAATGATGGTGTTTTTCCAAAATCAAACTTTGTTGTTCAGCATCTTGGACTAGCCATCCCTTAGAAGGTATCGTTAAAAGATCATCAATTCCTAATGAAATGGATGTAGCAGTGGCTTGCTGGAAACCCAGAGCTTTTACTTGATCCAGGATGTGTGATGTATATGCCATTCCGAAGTGATCTATTAATCTGCTAATAAGCCGTTTAATGGCAGTTCCATCTATCACTTTATTGTGAAATACCAGATTGGCCCGTTCTGCCATAAATACCCCCTTATTCCGCTGAGTGGACTTCGCCAATGGGTTTGAGTCAATGATTGGAAAACTTCCTTTTCTCGATCTTGATTTTGGTAGAAAGTCGGGTCAGGAACTGGGGTCCTAGTTGAACCGGAGAGACCCGAATTCATATTGGTGTCATAGAATTTTTTAGCTTAGATACCATATGATTGGGTATCATATGAGTAGGCCCGAAAAAACCCTTGTATAGCTTCTTCGATTTCTCGGTAAAGAGAAATATGACCAACAGTGGTTCGAATGTATATACAAAGAATTTTTTTTTTTAAACTTCTTACTATTAGATAATGTCCATAAATCTCATGATAGGTACCCGAAGATTCATAGTGAACTTCGATGGGAGCTTCTCTTGAAGCAATAACGCATTGCTCTAGTTGCCACCGGAGCCACAAAGGACTATCTAAATTGATTCTTTTCTGCCTATAAGCTCCAATCGCATCATAGGAATTACAAAAAAAAGGCTCCCTTGTAGACTTATAGTTATTATCGTCAATTCTTTCATTTTGATAGCTTTTTCGATTCCATGGATTATACCTATTCGCACAAATACCTCGACGATTCCCACTCGTTAATACATAGAGCCCAATAAGCATATCTTGAGTAGGTACGGAAATGGGATCCCCAATAGCTGGAGACAAGAGATTCATATGAGAAAACATAAGTAAACGAGCCTCCGCTTGCGCCTCTAAAGATAAAGGTACATGAACTGCCATTTGATCCCCATCAAAGTCTGCATTGAATCCCTTACAAACTAATGGATGTAAACAAATAGCGCGTCCTTCCACTAAAATAGGTTGGAATGCCTGTATACCTAATCTATGCAGAGTAGGCGCTCTATTCAGCAATACAGGATGTCCCCGCATAACTTCTTGCAGTATTTCCCATACAATCGGCCCTTTTTCCCGAATTTTACTCTTAGCAACTCCTATGTTCGGAGCAAGATGTTGTCTAATTAGACCGCGAATTACAAATGTCTGGAAAAGCTCTATTGCTATTTCGCGAGGCAATCCACAGCGATGTAATGAAAGTGAGGGGCCAACAACAATGACAGAACGTCCCGAATAATCGACTCGTTTGCCAAGCAAAGTCTCGCGAAATCTTCCCTCTTTGCCTTCAATTACATCTGAAAACGACTTGTAAACCTTATTATGACCGTCCCTCATTGGTTGTCCGCGGATTCCATTATCAAGAAGTGTATCCACGGCTTCTTGTACCAATTTTTCCTGACACATTACTAATTCCCCTGGCGTAGATCTACTTGTTGTTAATAGATCGGTAAGAGTATTATTTCGATAGATAACTCTTCTATAGAGTTCATTAATATCCGAACTCATTAGTTTACCCCCATCTATCTGAATGATCGGTCTCAACTCGGGAGGAAGAACCGGTAATAGACATAAAACCATCCATTCTGGTTCTATATTTGTTCGAATAAAATGCTTAGCCAATTCCATGCGTCTAACCAAAAAATCCTTTCTTCTTCCAATTTTTCGATCTTCCCATTCATTACCCGTGAGGCCTTCTTCTCCTAATTCTTTCCATTCTACCACCGAATAATCGATAAGAATTCGCAAATCTAGATCGGCTAATTGTTCTCGAATAGCACCTGCTCCGGTAGAAATTTCGCGACTTCGAAATGTATCGAAACCTTGGGTAGTAAAAAAAAGTGGGATACTGTATTTCCAGGATTGAATTTCATATTCGAATGAACCTCGTAATCGTAAGAAAGTAGGTTTTTTAGCGATGGGCCTAGCAAAAGAAAAATTAGGATAGGGCCCTGCGGGATCCCCCCCTCAAAATCGGACATGAGAGTTTCCTCTCATCCGGCTCAAGTAGTTACACCAAATAAAGATAAAGTAAAGGAGTTCTCGCTTTCAAATTCTAGAACCCCCCCAAAAAGGTCTACTCTTTACTCAAGTTCCAAGAAACATTTCATTGATTGATTCTTCTTTTATTGATTTAGATTTTCTTAATTCTTTATTCAATTCAAAATTAGGACATAAATGAAATGTGAAATTCTTGAGTAGTCTACTTCCCCTCGAATGCTGAATCCTCTTAAATTAAAGGAGTGTCATAAGGGATTTACTTGTCTATGTACCCTTCCATTCGATCTCTTAGGTCCTGCGGTACCTCGACGATTATACCACGATGCCCTTAACTTAAAGCCTAAGCCTATATGCGATGTATAGACTCCTGCAACCATGACATATTTGTTTCCTTGAACATAATTTCATTTCTTTCTAAAAGAACTAAAAGAAATGAGAACGGTTAATTCCACAAAAAAAGAAGTCTTTTTTTCACGAGGTACAACTCAAAATTCCTAGTTATTTATTTTTACTGACTCGACCATAGACCAATTCCCTTTTTATTTGGGAGTATTGAATACGCCCATAATTCTGAGCTTCATGTTACTCTTCCCAAGAGACATGTCAGATCCAGGGCATCCCAATTCGATTGAATGGGATGACAGTTTCTCATTCCTAATCTGTAAAATAATAATTTCGATCAAATCACACATCGCAGTATACTAGACCCTCTAATTCTTTAAGAGGTTTGTCTAAAAGATTGGCGATATAACTAGGAAGACGTTTCAAATACCATACATGAGTTACTGGACATGCCAGCCTTATGTATCCCATTTGATATCTTCGTATCCGAGAATCAACAAATTCAACTCCGCATTGTTCACAAAATTTAGGGCCCTCCTTTTGATTTCCAATTACTCGATAATTTCCACAAGCGCAAATTCCACTTTTTATAGGTCCAAAAATTCTTTCACAAAATAATCCATCCTTTTCCGGTTTATTGGTTTTGTAATGAAAAGTATAGGGTTTTGTCACCTCTCCAACGGTTTCTCCATTAGGTAGGATTTTCTTGGCCCAAGCACTTATTTGTTGGGGAGAAACTGATCCAATTCGGAGTTGTTGATGTTTATATCGGTCGATCATAGAAGAAAAATTCTGAGTCATTCCGATTAAGCTTCCTTCCTATTAATCTGGAAGTTCTTCTCAGATACAAGGAAATGATTCAGTTCCAGAGCCAAAGATCGTAATTCTCGGACGAGCAATCGAAAAGATTCTGGAGCATCTTCGGGTTTAGGTATTGTTCCTCCAATGATCGTAGTCCCAAGTACTTCTTGGCGAGCTCTAATATGATCAGATTTATAAGTAAGCATTTCTTGTAAAATATGAGCAACACCAAATCCCTCTAGAGCCCAAACCTCCATTTCTCCTACCCGTTGTCCTCCTTGCTTGGACCTTCCTCTAAGTGGTTGTTGTGTAACAAGTGCATAATGTCCACTGGAACGCCCATGTATTTTATCATCAACTTGATGAATTAATTTCAAGATATAAGGTTTTCCTATTATAACAGGTTGCTCAAAGGGGCCTCCCGTTCTTCCATCAAATATTCGGCTTTTTCCTGGATATTCGGGTTCAAATACCCATGGATTCGCTGTTTGCTTACTGGCTTGATATAATTCGGAAAACACTAGTTTTCTCGAAGCCTCTTGTTCATATCTCTCATCAAATGGTGCTATTCGATAATGTCTATCTAGTAGACTCCCTGCTAACCCAAGCGAGCATTCAAATAGCTGTCCTACATTCATTCGTGAAGGTACTCCTAATGGGTTGAAGACCATATCAACAGGTCTTCCGTCTTGCAAATAAGGCATATCCTGTCTAGGTAAAATTTTTGAAATGATCCCTTTATTTCCATGCCTTCCGGCTACTTTATCGCCTACTTTGATTTCGCGTTTCTGTGAAATATAGACACGAATCGTTTCCGGATTATAACTAGAACCCCCTTTTTTCTGGACCCATCTCACATCGATGACTCGACCCCTCCCACCTATAGGTAATTTTAGACAGGTTTCCTTTGAAGTGGATACCTGAATCCCAAGTATGGCCCGTAATAATCTATCTTCTGGAGCATACGATGATTCTTTCGCCACCTGAGGCGTTAATTTACCTACTAAAATATCGCCTGTCTCCACCCAAGATCCCAGCATCACAATTCCATTTTTGTCTAAATTGCGGAGTAAATGGGCTTCTAGGTGCGGTATTTCGTTAGTGATTCTTTCAGGACCTTGGCTTGTCACATGAGTCTGAATTTCATATTTTCGTATGTGAAAAGAAGTATAAATATCTTCATATACTAGACGCTCGCTAATGAGTACCGCATCCTCAAAATTGTAACCTTCCCATGGCATATAAGCTACTAGTACGTTTTTGCCCAAAGCGAGTTCGCCACCAACCGTAGCGGCACCGTCCGCTAAAATTTGACCCTTTTTAATGCATTTACCCCGCCGAACCCGGGCAGTTTGATGCATACAAGTATTTTTGTTGGAACGTTGATACATAACTAATGGAATGCCTAGAGCATCTCCATTGCCCGATAAAATAATCTTGTCAGTATCGGTGGAAATGATCTTTCCCTCGTGATCGGCTATAGCGGGAACTCCTGAATCTAGAGCCACTTGGCGTTCCAACCCAGTTCCAACAATGCACTTCTCGGAACGAGAAAGCGGAACTGCTTGGCGTTGCATATTAGAACTCATTAAAGCCCGATTCGCGTCATTATGCTCGATAAAAGGAATGAGGGAAGCTCCAATAGAAAAATATTGAAAAGGAAAAATACTTCGAAGATGAACTTGTTCCCATGCAATAGTCAGGAATTCTTGGCGGTATCGAGCCGGAACAACCTGTTCTTCCTGAATACCCTGATTCAAGGCCAAAGAATTTCCTGCCGCTACCATATAATATTCATCTCGACTTGGGGATAAATAAAGCATCTGTGCTTTTTTTGATCTCTCAAAGATTTTATAAAATGGACTTTCTAGAGACCCCCAATGACCAATCCTGGCATGAATTGCTAAGGATCCGATAAGTCCAACATTGATCCCTTCAGACGTGTCAATTGGGCAAATGCGTCCATAGTGACTAGGATGGATATCTCGTATCCGAAAATTAGCAGTTCGCCCGGTCAATCCTCCGGGGCCCAAATAACTCAATTTTCTCCCATGCACTATTTGTGTCAATGGATTTGTTCGATCCAAAACTTGAGACAATGGGTGTAATCCGAAAAAGGATTCATAAGTGGTTGTTAATGGAGTCGAAGTTACCAAATTCTGAGGAGTCGGTATCAATTTATGCCTAATTGCTCCGCATATAGTTCCTCTAACTACATTTTCTAAACGAACCAGAGCCAATCCGAATTGATCTTGTAAGAGATCCGCTACAGAACGAATACGCTTATTTTTCAAATGATTCATATCGTCAAGTGGACCCATTCCAAATTTCATTCCAATCAAACGATCCGCAGCTGCCAATATATCTCGCGGTAACAAAAATGTATTGTTCTGAGGTATATTAAGATTCAATCTCTGGTTCATATTTCGTCGACCAATCCTTCCTAATTCACATCTTTGCTGAAAGAATTTCTTTTGTAATTCCTTACACAAGGATTCAGAAAATACCGGATCCCCGCCTACACAAGAAAATTGTTGATAAAACTCCAAAATGGCATTTTCTTTTGACCCAATTTTTTTTTTTTCCTTATCGGTCAGGAAAGACAAGAAAATCTCAGGGTAGCAAACATTCTCTAGAATTTCTCTTAGATTCGAACCCATAGCTGATGATAGAACTAGAATAGATATTTTCTGTTTCCTACTTACACGAGCCCATATCCTTGCTTTTCTATCAATCTCTAATTCTAACCTCCCTCCCCAATCTGATATTATGGTACCAGTATAGACCGAAATTCCGTTATGATCCAATTCTGATCGATAATAGATACCGGGGCTTTGCAATATTTGATTGATCACAATTCTGTATATTCCATTTACTATAGAAGTTCCGAGGGAGTTCATTAAAGGAATGTTTCCAATAAAAATTGTTTGTTCTTGCATATCCTTACTGGTTTTCCAAATTAATCCTGCGGATACATATAATTCAGAAGAATATGTGAGTGATTCATATACAGCATCCCTTTCTTTTATCAACGGTTCCACCAATTGATATGTTTCCACAAATAATTGAAATTCAATTTCTTGCTCTGTATCTTCAATTTTTGGAAACTTATAAAGTTCTTCTGTTAAGCCCCGATCCATGAACCCACAAAATCCTTCAAATTGTATCTGATTCAACCCAGGTATTGTAGACATTTCCCCATTTTCATCCCCGAGCATTTTGAATTTCCCATTTCTCAAAAAAATCCCATTCTTTTTTCATTCTTCATCGAATCCTACGAATCGATCTAATAATGATGGAATTGAATTTCTATTCTGTTTACTGAATCACATGAAATTTTATCTAACTCCATATACCATATAATATATGTGGAATGTATGAAATATGAAATGCGTATGAACGGAAGAAGAAAAATTATACTCAAATTTGAATTTATATTTATAACAAACAGATACAGAAAAGAATTGATAAATGCCATTTCGCCGCATGGAGTTTTGTTTTTGTATAGAATATAAAAAAAAATAATTCAATTTCTACCATTATTATGATATTACATATTCCAATCCGATTGAATACCAGAAAAATGAAAGGAATTCCTGATTTGATCTGTTCGTTGAGATAAAGACAAAATAATCATAAAATATATATATAGGGAGAGAGTTGATTTTTCTAGCGCTTAATTTTTTCATGGACTCCATTGTTCAAAAAACGATTCGCAGAGAAGATAGATGTTTTTACCCACTTTTTAGTTTTTTATTTTTTAGTAGAATATTTAGAATATGATTGAAGTGCGTACGAAAAGGGGGCTTCTATTTATTAAACATGTGCAGATATAGCATTTCTATTTATATATGTCTTTCTTTTATTCCATTATAACGCTCTAATGGAGACAAGACATGGCGTGCTCTATCAAAAATTCGATTTTTTCTTTTATTTTAATCTATTCAATGAAAAATTGAAACACGATAATTTCTTGCTGATTCCCTATGGACATCATATCTAGATAGATAAAATACCTCATTAGATAACTATAACTGTGTAACAACTTATGCTCTGGGGTTTACATAGACTCATAATTGCTGTTATATTATTATAATATACTTGAAATTAAGAAAGTTTTTTTTATTGAAAAAAAAATCAATTTAGTTATGTATCCAGTTTTATTTTCTTATACCATTAGAAAAAGACAAGTGAAGAAGAATCGTCCATAAATTTGCAGTCAATAGTTAATGGTTCCAATTTATTTGTCCTGAATTTTTACTTTTGTAACTGAGAATCCACATTTTCTTTTTCAATAGAAAAGAAAGGGAAAGTTTTTAGATATTGTGTGTCTTGAGATACTATAACCAATTGAAGGTATGGATCCGATCTAAAAATGAAAAAGAAAAGGGAGATACTCTCCTTTTTTTGTTTGTAACCTTTTGGCGACATGGCCGAGCGGTAAGGCGGGGGACTGCAAATCCCTTATTCCCCAGTTCAAATCCGGGTGTCGCCTGATCAACAAAAAACTCGAAATCCTAACGTCTCCTAACGTCTAGGATTCAAGGAAAAACTAAAGTAGTGGAAGGGAATCAGTAAATCTTGATATGGGAGCCCCCCTTACTAATGGAGTGGCTACTAGAGGAGTCTTGAATTAGATTGGATAACGGGAGTGTCTAATTAACTAATGAATGGTTGTAGAAGGGTTGGAAGATACTTTGTATACAGACGGATGAAAGTCTCTGAGTGTTCAGGCATCCAATTAATATTAGATTGGATAGATAATTGGCTTTTACTTAATGAGGGACACCAAAAGAAAGAATAAGTCTTATTATTGATACATGTGAGTAACATTCTTTTGATACTTCCAAAAGTGTTACTGCGCATTTTGCTTGTGCTTAATGGTTCTCGATTTGACTCGAAATCATATAAGAGCTTGTTATAAGCGGATTTATCGAAGTGATTCATCAACGGTGGCGTGTCACAATTCCCTTTTCTTTTTGACTCTGCGCCAGTAATTCCACTATTATTAGTGAACAATAATGGAAAAATTGAATTCCTTCATATTTGTTTCATATTCATAGAGATAGGGGACATAATACACATGGATATAGTAAGTCTTGCTTGGGCTGCTTTAATGGTAGTCTTTACATTTTCCCTTTCACTCGTAGTATGGGGAAGAAGTGGGCTCTAGGGGTACTCCTAATTGGGGTTGAGGAATCAAACCGTATCAATTGTTTTCTAGATCGTTTTGCAAAGCCTTTTTTTATTTTAACTATTTTATTAGTCTTCATTTCGAAATTCTTGGATTCTAGTGGAGTAATGTATTCTATGAATAACACCTTTTCAATCAAAATCAAATAAACATTTCAATAATCCCCATGTTCGTATTTCGAAAGTAAAAGGGATCCGGATGATAGGCAATAAAAAAAAAGAATTCTTCCTAAATTTTCTATTTTGATGAACCAGCTCTTACCAGAGTTATGAACGGACAATGAGGGACAAGGAACCCCCCTTTGTTTTCTGTATTTGCTTGTTTTTATTTCCCTCCCTCTTTACTGTTCAAAGAGAAAAAAAAGTCTTTTTTTTATTTAATTTTAATAAGATCTTGCCTTAGTGTAGTCACATATTAGACACTTACCCCCTGTTTTATTTGAATTTCATTTATGAAATGCTTTATTGACTCATTTCATATCATGGATCAAAGAAGTTAAATTCAAAATCGGCAGGGTATACCCTTTTTTCGAAACGAAATACGAAGAAAAGTTACCATAGAACTCTTTGGATCATCTGTCAGTTGCTCAACGAATTACTTCTTTGGAATGTTCAAAAAAAAGATTACTTGGTTTTCTTTTTTTTTATTAATTTAATTAATATATGCCTATTCCATTCCATTTTTCCTTCATTTCTGATTATTTTAATAGGAATCTCGGTATCCACCAAAAAAATCAAATCCATGAAATGAAAGAATTATAAAATCGTAAGACTTGCCTTTCAATTATTTCAGATTAATTGAAATCAACACAAATAAAATAGATCAAGCGAAGAAATAAAATTGAGATACTATGTACAGTACATATATTTAATTGATATCGACATGTATGAAGATACATATTGTGGATTCATCTATATTAAGCTTGTATCTTTCTACATTACAATAATAGATATAGATAGTATGGTAGAAAGATTCATATTTTTTTTCTACCATACTATCGAGTTTTATAGGATGGTAGAAAGATTCATATTTTTTTTCTACCATACTATCGAGTTTTATAGGATACTGCTGATTCTAGTCCATTCATTTTATTTAAGACGTGAGATTTGAATCCTTTTTTTCTTAACTCCTTGATAAAAAGTCAAGTTTCATTCAAATTAATCACTTTGACTGACAGTTTTTACGTATATTATAAGTAAAAAAGCGGTAGGAACTAGAATGAACAGCGCTGTAGCAATAAATGCGAGAATATTTACTTCCATAATTTCATTGTTTTTTTTACTTCGCAATAACTCGGGATTTAATCCCATAGAGATGATAAATTTGTCGCTTGTAAATTCAATGCAATGACTTACATTTCAATGACATCGAATCGGATCAATATCATGAATAACAATATCTAGGCTATCAAATCGATTCACCGTCGAGAATTGAATAGTATAACATAGGAAGATCTTTTATCCACACCGAATACAAAAAGTGATGCCTGGTCCAATCAAAAGAATTCCTTTATTTATATATATTCTTTTCCACCCTTTCTTTTCGATAATCTACCGCCTTCCTTGTACAATCATCTGATGATGTATCATCTGACTGCTTTTCCACTTTCACCGTTTACAAATAGTTTCCAAATAAACCCCAACAAAAAAGAGAAAGGAAAAAATAAATAAAAAAAAAGATAAAGATATCGTTGGGAATGAAATTCTGTCATTTGTATCCCCTTTGACAGAAAACGGAGGGATCTATTGATGTATTTTAAAAATTTTATCCGTCGGGACTGACGGGGCTCGAACCCGCAGCTTCCGCCTTGACAGGGCGGTGCTCTGACCAATTGAACTACAATCCCAGGGAAATAAAGAAAAGTGTACAACAGAGATAGTCTTATGATTTCATTCATTTTCTATTTAGATTTTAGATTCGAAGCCGGGTTGTAACAAACAAAGGCGCGAGTAATATATTGATATCCATACGGGTATGCACTTTGAGTGAGAGCGACGCGGATTACTAGTTACTAGGAATCCTTTCGTTATTGCCAAATAAATCGATCAATAATCAATTTGAAAATGAAAACAAAAAAGAGTCTTCTTTTTTGTTTACTTTACTCTTTTTCTTTTCATTAAACTTTCTATTTAATGATCCTGATATGAATCTAGAGCGTTATCAAGGTCATAATTTATGGGAACAACTAAATAAATAGAACAAAATAAAAAACAAATAGCGGTAGGGATGGATATATCACAAAATTGGACTTTTTTTATTCTTCCCTAATTTTTTTGTTTGGCTTTTCGGGAAAACAAAATACAAAAAATGGGCATTTTAGGTTATGGCGGATCAGCGAATTATTGGGCCGAGCTGGATTTGAACCAGCGTAGACATATTGCCAACGAATTTACAGTCCGTCCCCATTAACCGCTCGGGCATCGACCCAGGAAGAATCAATTCTAGGTTTATTGATAATCCATGATCAACTTCCTTTCGTAGTACCCTACCCCCAGGGGAAGTCGAATCCCCGCTGCCTCCTTGAAAGAGAGGTGTCCTGAACCGCTAGACGATGGGGGCATACTTGCCTGACCGCGACCATACTATGCTCATAGTATGAGCAGTTTTTTGAAATTGTCAATATAATGGAATGACTAGAGCCGAAAGCTTTTTCCATCTTTTATGATTTTCCATTTTAGATTCACGATTTATACTCAGTAAATCATTCATCGCCACTCTATTCGATATAGAAATAAATTAGATAAATTCAATCTATTATATAAATATTTATTAGAAATAAATAGATATTATAAAAATAGAAATAAATAGATATTATAAAAAGAAACTAGATTATATTAATAATACAAAGTATAAGATCAGTGATTGGTTTAACATAAACATAAAAAAGGGAGAGTTCCTTGCTTCATTTTTTCCACTTTCATTCATTGATTCACTCATTATTACGACGAGACAGGCATGTTTCTATCTCACACTAAGCCGGTAAATTAACAAAAAGTAAATCGGGAATTTTTGGAAGAGGCAGCAAGAAGTTATCGAAAATTATGTGTGTGTGTTTTTTTTTCTAAAAACTAAAAATTGGGTTCGGTGGACAAAGCAAATCCCTTCATCACATGTTTCGATAAAATAGATTGGATCTATGTCGAATTGCTAAGGTACCTGTATTAATCAAATAAATGAATTTCGTTCTGTTCTGATAAGCCAATTATGATTGGCCTTGAAACAATTCATTGCATTGATATTTATCAAACCCAATACCAATAAAACCATTTTACCCTCTACACGTTAAGTAAATTAGAATTCTCATTCCTGAGAGCTACTAGCCACTATGAGTCTACTGCATATACTTATATATATATAAATAGATCTTATCCGTCTACTAATTCATTCAGTAATTGAATCGAACCGCCCTTTTAACTCAGTGGTAGAGTAACGCCATGGTAAGGCGTAAGTCATCGGTTCAAATCCGATAAGGGGCTTTTGACTTTTTTTTTCATAAAACTCCTATGAAATGGTAGTATTCATATTGAATACTAGGGATGTTGTTTTTATTGGTAATA
>Ga0326514_10000146_pt1 | contig 43518 bp, 37 predicted proteins | sample 3_2548_0518_D_FD_203653 | JGI IMG/M metagenome (GOLD analysis project Ga0326514, IMG submission 203653) | Bovine rumen microbial communities from UC Davis, California, United States - 3_2548_0518 | ecosystem: Host-associated > Mammals > Digestive system > Stomach > Rumen | place: USA... | reverse complement strand
GGTCCAGACCGAGTTTCTTCAGCGTCGCAGCCTTTTTGTCTGCCGGAAGCTTTGAAAGATCCATGGTCCTTCCATTCGCAAATGTCACAATGTCGCCCTTAAGAGTTGCCTTAGGAGCCCCCGCGGTACCTGGTGCCCCTGCGGTACCTGGAACCCCCGCGGCACCTGGTGCACTTGCGGTGCCTGGTGCACTTGCGGTGCCTGGTGCCTTCGCCGCGCCTGCCGCCGGAGCAGCCGGCTTCGGAGGAGGCGTCGGACGCTGATACTTAGCCGGAAGCTTCTCCCCGCCCGGAGTCTGGTAACCCGGTGTCAGGTGCAGACACTTCTTCGGGCACTTCAGAGTGCAATAGCCGCATGCCAGACAGTCAAAACGATTGATCTCCCAGGTCAGTGCCTTTCTGTCAACGGTAATGCATCCGGTCGGGCAGACCTTCGCACACATGGAGCAGGAGATACACTTGTCGATCTCGATCTCGATATGTCCGCGGCTTCTCTCCGGATAATTGATCGGCTCAGCCGGATAATTTCTGGTGGCCGGCTTTGAGAAGAGATTCTTCAGAGTCGACCATGTGAATGCCATAACTTTAGACTTCGCCATGATATCCTCCTCATCTTTCAGTGCAGCTGATGCACGGGTCGATCGTTACAACCAGAAGCGGAATATCTGCATAATTGCAGCCCTTCATCGTCTCGCACATAGCCGGAATGTTGGCAAATGTAGGAGTTCTCAGGCGGAATCTGTTCAAAAACTTGGTTCCGTTGCCTTCTACATAATAGACTGCTTCTCCACGCGGCTGCTCGATACGGACCAGCGCCTCACCGTCCGGATTGCCCTTGACCGGGACAGCCAGATCTGTCTCAGCCGGCATCTTCGCGATCGCCTGGCGGATCAGATCGATGGACTGGAAGACCTCACGCAGACGGACATCGCATCTGGCGAAATTGTCGCCGTCATTGCTGATGACCGGCTCAAAGTCCAGATCACCGTAAGCTTCATAGCCCAGCTGGCGGATATCGCGGTTTACTCCTGATGCTCTTGCATAAGGACCGCATGCGCCAAGATCATGTACCTGCTCTTTGGTCAGGACACCGACGCCCCTGGTTCTCTCCAGGATGGAGTAGTCGGTAGTAAAAGTCCTGTAGATATCTTTCAGCTCAACTTCGATCTCGGAGAGGTTGTTCAGGATAGCCTTCTGCATATCCGGAGTGATATCCCTGAGCACACCGCCCACCTTGTTGACCGAGTAGATCAGACGGCCGCCGGTCGTCATCTCGACCAGGTCCAGATTCTTCTCACGAAGTCTCCAGCACTGATAGAACAGGTTCTCGAATCCGAATGCGTCAGCCATAAGTCCTGCCCAGAGCATATGGGAATGGATCCTGGCCAGCTCGCCCCAGATGGTACGCAGATATTTCGCCCTGACCGGGATTTCCACATTCATCAGCTTCTCGACTGCCTCGACATAGCCAAGACCATGTCCGAAGGAGCAGATACCGCATGTTCTCTCTGCGATATAGACATACTGGTTGTAATCTCTTCTGTTAACAAGTTCCTCAAGTCCGCGATGAATAAATCCGATGGACGGAATGACATCTACAACTTTTTCATCCTCAAGGACAAGGTCCAGATGGATCGGTTCCGGGAGGACGGGATGCTGCGGTCCGAAAGGAACAACGCTTCTCTTCTTTGCTCTTTCGTCCATCACTTTGCCTCCTTCCTGGCAGCCATCTCAGAATCGATCTTAGCTTTCTTCTCAGCTGCAGCCTTCTCCAGGGCCGCCTCTTTTTCAGCCTGCTTCCTGTCCTCCGCCTTCTGGGCTTTGTCCAGGTCCGCATCCGCATCGCTCAGGCAGATCTCTTCCTCTTCCTTCTTCTGTTCTGCCTTCGCATCCTCAGGCAGAAATGGTGTTTCGGCCTTGATTCTGTAGAGTTTGTTCCTGTAGTCCGGTTCGATCAGCTCGATCTTGACGCCAAAGAGCTCGCGCATCTCATTTTCATAGAAAGAAGCGCAGGAGTAGAAGTTGTGAATGCTCGGGACTCTCTCTGCGAGGCCTACATTCACGCGCAGGGTCTCGTAATCCATCGTCTCGTCATCCGCGAAGGAATAACTCAGTTCATATCGGCCGTCCTTATAGGACGCGCATGCCTGGGAGAGTCTCATATTACGGCTCTTCATGACCATGACTTCGCGGAGAAGCCCGTCTTTCTCTATGACGCGGAGCGTCTGCTTTGGGGTAAACTTTTCGCCCATCACTTACCCTCCTTATTATCAGATGTTTTTCCGAGGGCGTCGAAGAAGTCAGCCGGGTTGCCCTCTCTTGCTGCTGCATCCGGATCACTCATGTCACGTGCGGACTCGCCGTGCTCTTTGATATACTTCTCGTGCTTGTCGGATCTTTCCTGGAAGATTGCCACAGCCTTGACGATCCCATCGATGATGGATTCCGGCCTTGCCGCACAGCCCGGGACATATACGTCGACCGGGATGACGGTATCGACACCGCCACTGATATTGTAGCAGTCCTTGAAGACGCCGCCGGTACATGCGCAGATACCCACTGCTACGACGACCTTCGGCCTTGCCATCTGGTCGTAGATCTGCTTTACGACTTCTGCTGACTGGGCATTGACGCCTCCGGTCACCAGAAGAATGTCTGCCTGCATCGGGTCGCCGGTGTTGACTACGCCGAAGCGCTCTGCATCGTAGACCGGAGTCAGGCATGCAAGGACTTCGATATCACACCCGTTGCAGCTCGAAGCATCATAGTGGAGCAGCCACGGAGATCTTTTCACTTTTCCCATTTTTGCCTCCCGTCAGCGAACAAGAATCAGGATCACAAGGTTGATGCCTGCTGCCGCGATGGTAACGGCCCATGAAAGCTGCAGCATCTTCTGCGATCTCATTCTTGCACTCGTGTTGTCGATCAGGATCTCGAGGAAGTATGTAGCGAGGACCACAAGGACCGCGCAAGGGATACTCCATGGATTCCTGTTCAGGATGAACAAAGCCACAACACTGAGCATCAGTACATTTTCATACCACTCAGTGATCTGGAACAGCGCCAGATTGCCGCCTCCAAGTTCGGTCGTGACACCCTTGACCAGTTCCTGATGCGGATGATGGGAAGTGGACTCATCGAACGGAGACTTTCTCATCTTGATGGTCAGGATGAACAGAAAAGCGATAAAGAAGCCCGGAAGAGCTACGATCGCAGATCTGTCAGCATGAATCAGGTCTCTGGTCTGGAAGGTATCTTCCAGAATGTAGAAGCCGATCGCAGTCAGAAGGACAGCCGGCTCGCAGCACATCTCCTGGAAGAGCTCTCTCTGCCCGCCGATGTAGCTGTAGGGGGAATCCGTGACAACTGCGGTGAAATACAGGAAGATTCCTGCTGTGGACAGAAGGAAGAAGCACATCAGCATATCAGCGCCGGAGTAGAACAGGGCACCGGTCGCGATCATGAGGACCAGGTAGGTGATCATGAGGAATGTCTGTGAATTGGTGACGACGATTCTCTGCTTCGCAAACAGTTTCTGAACATCATAAAACGGCTGAAGGAGCGGAGGTCCGACTCTCCGCTGCATGCGGGCGGAGATTTTTCGGTCCATTCCGTCCAGAAGCCCGCCGACAAGCGGCGCAAGCAACAGATAAAGGATTGGCATCAGGATTCTCATGCTACACCTCCGATCACGATACAGAACATGACGACGATCGCAGCGGTTACAGCCAGCTGGCACGGAACCATCAGTGCGTGACGGCCGATCCTCTCGGTAAAGTAATCATTCGCCATATGAAGCTTTCTCGGGTCTCCGAAGGAGTCCGTGAACGTATTGTCATTGCCGCAGTTCGCTCCGTTCATGTAGGAGAGCTTCATATTGGTATGAAGTCCCTTGCTGGAAAGGTAAGCGATCAGCGGGACCAGGAATACGATCAGGATCAGGACGACCAGCATGTTCATGACTGCGCTGGAAAGAACATCGGTGTAGGTACCGAAGGTCTCAGCCAGAAGAGGATGCACATAGATGTTGGATACGACCGGGAACAGTGCGCAAAGCGCAACCATGGCGACCGCATGGATGGTCAAAGAGAACATCTCGTTCTTCTTGGTGATATCCTTCACCTGAACATTGTGCATGGTTCTGGAAATGATCTTGCCCAGCCACTTTGACCAGTAGAAGGAAGTTGTAGCGGAACCGAATACAATAAACAGGATCACGAGCACGTTCTTGGAATCGACCGATGCTCTCAGTGCGGACCACTTGGAGATCAGCATTCCGAACGGAGCCAGATACATGCCGGCGATACCGATGAACATGAAGACTGCAAGCTTCGGAAGTCTGTATAGAAGTCCGTGCATATCTTCAAGGTTACGGCTATGCAGGCAGTTCTCGGTAGCTCCGACATCCTGGAACATCAGGGACTTTGAGATTGCATGGAACATCATCAGGAACACACCGGCCCAGATGGTCTCGGGCTTGCCGATTCCCGCGCAGGCAACCATCAGTCCGAGGTTGGAGATGGTGGAGTAAGCGAGGACTTTCTTTGCATCGACCTGGCCGATTGCGATGATCGAGGTCATAAAGAAGGTGAATCCGCCGATTCCTGCTATGAAGTATCCGGTCATGGTCCCGGACATAGCCGGCGCCAGGCGGAACAGGATGTAGATTCCTGCCTTGACCATCGTTGCGGAGTGAAGCAGCGCAGATGACGGGGTCGGTGCGACCATCGCTCCGATCAGCCATGTGGAGAACGGAAGCTGTGCAGCCTTGGTCAGTGCCGCAAATGCCATCAGCATGACGCAGACCGCTGCTGCTTTCACGCCGTCCTGGGAATTCTGTACGAGGGCAGAAAGAGTAGACACCTTTGCGACATTTTCAAAGTAGACGATGCCGACTGCCAGAGCCGTGCCGCCGAGCAGGTTCATCCACAGTGCGCGGAAGGAGTTCGTGACTGCCTCTTCGGTCTGGGTGTATCCGATCAGCAGGAAGGAACATACTGAGGTGGTCTCCCAGAAGAAGTCGATCCAGACCAGATCGGCGGAAAGGACGAATCCGAACATCGCGCCGATGAAGAGATAGACGACCGCGAAGAAGAAGTGTCTTCTTTCCGGGACTTCGGTATGATGCTGATGATAGCCGTCCATGTAGCCCATCGCGTAGATCGTGATGAGTCCGCCGACGAACGCAACGATCAGGCACATCAGCAGGGACAGATGGTCAACTCTGATATGAGCCGCCTCCTCCATCCCCTGAAGGGTCAGTTCCATGTAGACGATCATGAGGGTCGGAACGATGGAAAGAAGTGAGATCCAGTACTTCCTGGCGCGGATACACTTCCAGGTGACGAAGATCATAAGGATGATCTCGCCTGCAGTAATAACGTGTGACGCAACAGGTACATTGACGTAAAGTTCGACCGGCTGCCCGCCGTTTTTAAAGAAGGTAACGACCAGATCGATCGTTGCCGCCATGACGGCCGGAGTCGCGATATACGCAATGCCCTTGCGGATCTTCTGCACGCGGATGCAGTACAGAAGAGCCCCGATACAGATCGGGAAGATGATGAGAAATGGAATACTCCACCACATATTGATAGGCCTCCCTGCGTGGTTGACAGTTACTTGCTGTCCGGTCCCTTTCGGAAATGTCTCCTGCTGCAAAGTTTGAATTTGCCGATGACCGGTATGCATACACAGGGATTATAGCATGATTGTTTCTGAAAATGAATCACAAGAAACAAGTCTGTGAAGAATTTCACGAGTTCTCAGGGTTTCCTGCAGGGTCTGAAATATGTTATGATAGTTTCTGATTTTTTCCGTAATTCCGGCGATTTTCAGCGAACCTGCGTTTTTTGAACTGATCTGATTGATATATGAAGAATTTTTTCCCATTCCTGAAATTTCATGAATCCCCCGGTTCCGGAAGTTTGCCGGCCGGGAAAGCCGAGGCATGCCATATCCGGAGGAGGTGCCGGTCCGGTGGGCGGAAAATCCTCTCCGCTCTGCTTTCAGCTGTCATGGCGGCTAACATTTGCATGCCCATGCATGCGCTGGCCTATGACGAATACAAGGTGGAAAAGAAGGGGCTGGTCCGTGGTGATCTCGCGACCTGGACTCAGCGTGAGGACAGTTTTCCGCAGAACAAGGAGCTTTCCATCAACGGGTCTTCTCCTCTTTCTTCGATGGGGTGCAGCTACTATGCGACTTTCTTCATGTTGTGCAAGATGGGACTGAAGGATCCGTTGAAAGACACAGCGTGGCAGTTCGCAAAGGAGTGCAAAGACAAGGGGCTCTCCCGGGAGGGGACCGGCTACTTTGATCCGCGGTCGATCTCGAAGCTTACAGGCGGGCGTGCGAAGTTCGTGGAGGCCGGAAACGGCGACAACTATTACGATGGCCAGGCGGCGGTGCATGACTGCGGCACGGAGAAGGACGTTCTGAAGCTTCTGAAGAAGCTTATGTATCAGAAGGATTACTTTCTGGTTGCCTGTGTGGTCGGAAATGTGACCAACTGCGAGGATCTGCCTTACTATTCCGAAGGACACTATATCTTCATTGACTCGATCAAGGGGGATGATTTTGTGATCGGCGACTCCGCCTTCCCCGGCACCCGCTGGTCGGAGAACTGGGGTGCCCATGACGCGAGTATCGTAAAGGTGTATGCCTATAAGCTGTTTGACGGGAAGGGCAGGCAGGTCAGTCCGTCAGAATGCCAGTCGATCTACGTCGAGAGGATGAAAGACGAAGACTGACGGGCTTGCTTCCGGCAGGGATCCGTCCGATGGTCTTTGAGATGGTCTTTGAGATAGTCTTTAAGATGGTCTTTGAGGCGGGGTGGGAAAAGCCCGGGGACCAACTGGTTCCCGGGCTCTTTGCTTAAGCGGAGAGGATGGGATTCGAACCCACGTGCCCCGAAGGACAACCGCATTTCGAGTGCGGCTCGTTACAACCACTTCGATACCTCTCCTGATGTACAGACCATGATATTTTAGCACAGATTCCGAAGATTTCAACTACTTTCTCAGATTGACAAGTCCCCTGCAAATCAGCTATTATAAGGAATACCGTGCAGCCGGGGAGATAGCGGTGCCCTGTACCTGCAATCCGCTACAGCAGGGGTCATGCCGAACCGAGGCCGCTTCTTTGCGGAGCAGCCCTTCATAAGTGATGTTGACGTCTGGGTCCTTCGCAACAGAACCCTGTGAACCGTGTCAGGGTGGGAACACAGCAGCACTAAGCAGACCCTTCTGTGTGCCGCAGGATCGCCTGGATCGAGTTAACTGTGAAGGTAGCGTCCGTGAAGAGCCGTCGAAGCGAGGCGCACGGTTAAAAAAACACGGGTAAAAAGAATTTTGAGGGCAGCCTGAGAGCTGCCCCTTTTTTATGTAGGAGCATGCTTTGAAAAGAGAGACCAGAATTGCGTTAAGAAAGCTCCGCGAGGAGCAGGCGCTGGAGCAGGCAAGACTGCAGAAAGAGGCCGATGAGAAGTTCATGAGGGAAGCCCTGAAGCAGGCAAAAAAGGCAGGCGGGCTGGATGAGGTTCCCATCGGATGCGTCATCGTGAAAGACGGACAGATCATCGCCCGCGGCTACAACCGCCGGAACACCGACAGAAACACGCTCTCCCACGCTGAACTGAATGCTATCCGCAAGGCATCGAAGAAGCTTGGTGACTGGCGCCTGGAAGGGTGCACCATCTACATCACTCTCGAGCCCTGCCAGATGTGCAGCGGCGCCATCGTTCAGTCCCGGATCGACCGCTGCGTGATCGGCGCGCCAAATCCGAAAGCCGGATGCGCCGGATCGGTCCTGAATCTTCTTCAGGTGCATCAGTTCAACCACCAGGTCGCGATTACCCGCGGCATCCTCGGAGAAGAATGCAGCAGTATGCTCAGCGCCTTCTTCCGGCGGCTGAGGGAGAAGTGAAATTGTATAGAATTGTGTGGTGCCAGGCACCCGACAATTCTTGGTAATTTTTGGCAATTTTCAGACAATTCCAGTCATGAAAAAGCCCCGCAGAGCGGCTCAGATATCCATTTATCGGGATATCTGAGCCGGAAAGCGGGTTTTTGTTTATTTTTCGGGAGCGAATTGTCTGATAATTTCGTGAATTGTATCGGAATTGACTAGAATTGTCTGGTGCCTGGCACCAGACAATTCACGACAATTTACTGTGTGTCCTGCACGTAATCGGATCTCAGGCCGAGTGTCAGGTCGATGTCCTGCTCTTCGTACTTGCCGCCATTGCCCGGGGTTGCCACGGTCACTTTGACGGTCTCTCCGCCCTTGTAGTACTGAAGGAGGTCCTGAAGTGCGCTCATGCTGGTGACCTCTGTGTCATCGAACCTGGTGATGATCATGCCGCGGGTCAGCCCTGCCTCAGATGCCGGGGTGTTGTCACCGGCTGCCACTACGTAGATGCCTGCCGGAATTCCGTACATCTGCTGGACGTCATCCGTTACATCCTCGCCGCTGATTCCGATGTAAGCTGCGTCTTTTTCGTCTACCTTGGACCTGGTAGTCTTGTTCATCAGCTTCTCGATGATCGGAAGTGCCTTGGAAGTCGGGATCGCATAACCCATGCCCTCGACACCGTTCTCTCCTGCCTTCGCAGAGTTGATGCCGATCACATTGCCCTGCATATCAAGCAGTGCCCCGCCGGAGTTGCCCGGGTTGATAGCTGCATCCGTCTGGATCAGGTCGGTATACTGGACAGAATTCCTGCCATCGGAAACATCGATATCCCTGCCGAGCGCGCTGACGATACCGGTCGTCACGGACTGGCCGTAGCCGAGTGCGTTGCCGATCGCGACCACCTGCTCGCCAACCTTGACATCATCGGAATCACCGACATTTGCAACCCGGATCTCTTTCAGAGTGTCGTCCGGGATGTCAGAAAGGTTAACCGCGACAACCGCCAGGTCGTTGGAAGCATCCGTGCCCTTTACCTGGGCCTTGACCGACTCTTCATCGATGAAGGATACGGTCAGCTCCGAAGAATCTTCCACAACATGATTGTTGGTGACGATCAGAAGCTCATCATCATTCTCACCCATGATGACTCCGGTTCCCGCTGACTCACCCTGCATCTCGTAAGTCTGGCCGCTGAACCAGTCCTGGACTTTCTGCACGGACATGTTCGTGATGGAGACCAGAGCCGGCATCACATCTTCCGCGACTTCCGCGACGCCTGAACTCTGCGCTGCCTCCGCACTCACATCCGGTACATCCGCTTTGGCAATGTTGCCGCTCGGAAGACTGGCTGCCGCTTCCGTAGCGGATTCCGACTCGTCTGAATCACCCGCTTCCGTCTCCCCGTCATCATCACTCAAGTCCGCCTCGGACTCTCCGGCGATCTGAAGCTGCGCGTCATTATCATCTGCAAATGTCGCAATTCCTGCTGCTGATCCAACGGTTGCTGCTGCAAGCAGTACTGCAAGTAATCTCTTCTTCATAATGGAAACCTCCTTGTCCTATGAAAGGTTCTGGTATTCACTCGGGAACTTTTTGTTCCCTCCTTGTTTTCTGAGACCCATCATAAGGGACATTTTTGTTGGAAATATGTTTCAAATACGGAGAAATTGTGAACGAACTCACACATCTCCGGTTTCCGTCTCTGTCTCTGTCTCTTCTTCCGGTCCTTCCACAGCAGTCAGGTATTCCATGCTGCACAGCCCGGTCGTACCCTCATAGAGGATGTGTGCCCACTCCCCGTTCGCTTTCGTAACTTCCACCTTTGCGCCTGCCGGAACGGACCCGATGACTTCGGAATCCTCGGAATGGTCTGCCCGGATGTTCAGGCTGCCCTCCCCCGCAAAGATGTACTCACCGGCAAAGGAATCGTTGCACCCTTCCTCATCCGTCTGTCCGTCTTCCTCATACCTTGGCCAGTAAATGTTTTTCGCGAGGTATCCTCTCGTAACGGACCGTGTGCCGGCGTGGTCGGGCATCTCATAGTGGAGGCACCAGTAAGCCGCAGCATCATAGGCGCCCTGCGCGTCATCCGTAACGTTCCTGAGATAGTCCAGATTGCTCTTATAGCCGTGCTCCAGCTCGTACTTCATGAAGTCAAGCTGGCCTTCGATCTTCTGCCAGTCTTCCGTATAGCTTTTGAGATTGGTCCAGCGGCCGTTGTGCCACTGGCAGAGTCCGACCGATGTGTGGCCATCGCCAAGCGCGTTCGTCCGGAAACCGGATTCGCAGTACATATTGGCGAGGACGCCGCAGGCCGCCGCCTTATTCATTTTCAGTTCCTTTATGCAGAAATCGAAGACCTTCTTCTCGTTGACGGTCGGAGGCGCCGACTCGATCATCTCGACCGCAACCGAGGGGTTCTGCTTCACTTCGAGATAGGGGGCATCCGTTTTCTCGCTCATCCCCCTGACAACATACTTGTCACTGTCGAATGTGGGCCGGAAGAGAAAGACGCTGTCCTTAGACGCGGAGTAGTCCTCTCCCACGCACTCCCAGGATACCTCGAGCGGCTTCGCCTTCTTCTCCCCCGCAAAATAGACCTTCACGGTGTCCGGGAACTGTTTTTTCAGGCTTTCGATCGAAGGTTTCCGGTCCTCGTCGTATGTGATCGTCCGGATCAGCCCTGTCTCCGCAAATCCGACGATCATCTTCCTGGAAGACTTCTTCTTTTTACCGGACGCTGAAATTCCATTCCTGGACTGAACATTCGTGTTCTGGTCCTCGATAAGCCCTTCTCCGGACGCGATGAGATCGCCTCCCTGGACCAGCTCCGAATTCTCGCCGCCGTCGCTCTCGACCTCGATCCCATCATCCGCAAAGACCGCCCCGGCCTGCGGCAGCAGCCCGGAAATGCACATCCCGACCACGCTTAGTGTAAGGATCTTTTTTCTGAATTTATTCAAGATCTGATTCTCCCTGCGTGCGCTTTCGCACTTCTGACCCGCTTATTTTTTTTCTTCCTCGATCCCGCAGAGCCCAAATGCCCCGGGACCGCCATGGGAGGAAACGACCGCACCCGTCTGCACCCACACAATCTCCCGAAAGCCCATTTCCTCCAGGGTCTTCTGAATCTTGTCATGGGTCGACTGCGGCATGCCCGGGCCATAGCACGGGAAGACCAGACGGCGGTCAAAGTGCCATCTGTCATCATATTCCTTAATATATTTGAGGTAAATCTTCTCCTTGGGACCGCGATACTTCTTCGTCGCGATCAGATATCCATCCTCGATCTCGATCAGAGGCAGAATGGAGAGGATCTTTGCCGCGATGTAGGCCGAATTTTTGACGCGGCCGCCTGCCTTCAGATACCGGAGACCGCCCGGGATGAAGGAAAAGTGGACCTTGCCGCGGATCTTCTCCGCCTGAGCCTTCACCTCCTCATCGGTCGCATCCGGATGAGCCTCGATATACTTTGCCATGAGGACCGCGACCATAGACTGGGCGCCGGAAACCTGCATGGTATCGACCGGGATCACGTAGTCCCGGTCTTCCGCTGCCAGAACGCCGTTCTGATAGGAAGAAGTCGTCACGGATGAGTAAGCCAGATAGAGAATCCTGCTGTCAGGATATTCCGCGTGCAGCCTGTCATAAGCCACCTCGAAGTCATGGACGCTGCTTGCGCTGGTCTTCGGGAGGACCCCCGTCCTCTCAAAGCACTCAAAGACCTCCTCGGTCGGAAATGTTCCGTCCTCTTTTGTGATGTCCCCCAGCTGAACGTGCATCGGAACAACATGAAGATGATACTGCTCGACCAGCTCCGGCGTCGGATCTGCGCCGGACTCCACAAGAATCACATATTTTCCCATAATAACTCCTCTTCCGGAGAAAATCCCCGGCTGCCCTCCGGCACTTATCTTCCACAGTTTTTCAAAGGTTCCCAAGGGATTGCTATCCAATAACAAAAACTGTAATCAAAGCCATTATATCATAAAAAGCCCCTGCAGTCTGTACAGCCCATAAATTGTCAGAGAATTCCTCCGAATTGTTTCTGAATTGACTAGAATTGACTGGTGCCTGGCACCTGACAATTTCACGCAATTTCAGGCAATTTTCTGACAATATACAAAGTTTTCTGACATACAATAAGCTGCCACAGGCGGTCTTTTTTGCATACGTGGTACTTAAAAAGGAGGGGCCGTCGCCCCTCCCTTCATCAGTGATATGCCGTTTTAGTGATATGCCGTTTTAGTGTTATGTCGTTTTGCCGTTATCGGGTTTTCCTGTCAGGTGAGCTCCAGATATGCCCTTCCGGTATAGGCCGGCAGGCTGATCTTTATGATGTCTTCGCCCTTCTTTGCGGCAAGCTTTCTTGTCTTTGCCGTCTCTTTGGTACTGCCGGCGTACGTCTGGTCGTCCGAATCGATCAGAAGCTTCAGCGCCGACACGGTTCCACCCTCATCCGCAGAACCGGTTCTGAAGAGATATTCCTGCTCTTTATCAGAAAGGTTGAAGACGCAGAGAATCCTCTGTCCCGCTGTCTTCCTCTCGAATGCGTAGAGGACATGCTCTGTGTCGTCCGCCTCAAGCCAGCGGAAGCCATCCTGCACATAGTCCTCCTGCCAAAGCGCCGGACTTGTCTGATAAAGCTTGTCCAGATCCTCGAAGAAGCGGTGGAATGCGTCATGCACCGGATACTTCAAAAGCATGAAATCCTGCTGCTTCTTCTCATCCCACTCCCGGAACTGGGCAAATTCATTTCCCATAAAGTTCAGCTTCTTGCCCGGATGCAGGAACATATAGAGGTACAGCGCCCTCGCCTGCGGGAACTTATAGTCGTAGCCGCCCGCCATCTTCTGGATGATGCTTGCCTTGCCGTGCACGACCTCATCGTGCGACAACGGCAGCAGGTACCTCTCGTTATAGAAGTATGCCATGGAAAATGTGAGTTTGTGGTATTCCTGACTCCGGTACTGCGGGTCCGTGCGGAAGAAGTTCAGGGTGTCGTTCATCCACCCCAAGTCCCACTTATAGTCAAAGCCCAGTCCTCCATACTGCACCGGGGTCGTGACTCCCGGAAAAGCAGAGGAATCTTCCGCAATCAGCATCGCATCCGGATAGAGTCCCTTCAGTCCGCTGTTCATCTTCTTTAAAAATTCAAGTGTCGTCGTGTTGACACCTCGTCCGGCATCGCCCATCCAGTAGATCAGGTTGCCGACCGCATCAAATCGAAGTCCATCGAAGTGATATTTGTCAAGCCAGAAAGTGCTCGCAGAGTTCAGGAAACTCGCGATGTCGCCTCTGGAATGGTTGAAGTTGGCACTGCCCCACTCACTGACATTGATGGCATTATTGTTGTACTCATAAAGCTGGGTGCCATCGTAGTTCGCCAGCGCATAGCCATTCGTCGCAAAGTGGACGGTGACAATATCGAGAATGACCGATATGTTATTCTGGTGCAGCATATCGACCAGGTACTTGAGTCCATCCGGCGTGCCGTAGCGGGACGTCGCCGAGTAGAACCCCGTAGCCTGATAGCCCCAGGACTCGTCCGCCGGATATTCATTCAGCGGCATGAACTCAACTGCGTTGAAATGGTTCTCCTGAAGGTATGGAATCAGCAGTTTTGCGATTTCTTCGTACTTCAGCCATCCGGGAGCAACATCGATACCTTCTCCGTGTGCCTTTGCCTCGTCGAGTTTCTTCGCCAGTTCATCCGGATCATCCCTGCGTCTCCAGGATCCCAGATGAAGCTCATAGATATTGAGCGGCTTGTCGAAGAAAGGCGGCTTATGCTCTGCCGCCTGCCTCTCTCCTTCCGCCTTCCTCTCCTTCATCCACTGATCATCATAGAAGGAATACTTGTCCATGTCCCAGATGACCGAAGCCGTCTCCGGGCGCAGCTGGGAATAAAAGGCGTAAGGGTCCGAGTGGTCGACTGTCCCGGCCGGGCCGATGATGCGGAACTTGTACATCTGGCCTTCCCTGGCGCCGGGCACAAACGTCTCAAAGAACTGTCCGTTCTGCACCCTCTGCATCTCCTGGCCTTGCCAGCCGTTGAACTCGCCGATGACGGAGACACTTGACGCAGCCGGCGCATAGGTACGGAAAATAACTCCGCCATCCGCCACATGCGCTCCAAGATACTGATAAAGATCAAATGATTTGCCATCATAGAAATCCTGAAGATTCATATCCACCCCTCCATAGGTTTACACTTGTCTATATCATAGCGGATAGCCCGGCCCGGGGCAACTAACACCTCCCATAATATGTAAAGCTGCCGGGAACCGGAAATTTCACGGTTCCCGGCACCCGGGTCTCCTCAGATAATCGGAATCCTGATGGTCAGATCCGAAGTCGGGTAGGATGAGCATGCATGGAACCAGCCCATCTCCTTGTCCATCCTGCGCCGTCCGTCGCCCAGCGGAGAGACGAAGATGGAGCCGGACAGCAGCTGGCTTCTGCAGAATCCGCACTCGCCTGCACGACAGTGGGTATCGACCGGGATCGCCGCTCTCTCAAGCGCGACCGCGACCGGCTCGTCTGCCTTTGCCTCTATCACATCCTTCTGAATCCCGCGCACGACGGTCAGCTGATAGGTTCTGCCAACCTGGTCAGCCGGGAATCCCGGAATAAACTTCACATTTGCCGGCTGCGCAATCGCATCGTGGCGGAATCTCTTAGCCGGAACGCCCATCTCTGAAAGATTCTTCTCCACCATATTAAACATCGGAAGCGGTCCGCAGAAGAAGTAAGTCATATCCGGCTGCGAATACTTCTGCATGATCTCTTTCGTGACGAAGCCCTTCTCGCCTTCCCACTCCGGGTCGTCGCTCATGACATGGACGACATGGATCCGGTCCGGCGCCTGTTTTCTTGCCTCCTCGATCTGGTCGCCGCAGACGATGTCGGTATGCCTGACAGATCCGTAGAGAATCGTCAGATCGACATTCTTCAATGTCTGATACGGCGCGTCCTCATGCGTAGCCTCATAAGCAATCTCCTTTGCCATGGACGCAAATGGAGTGATGCCGGAACCGCCTGCCAGCGCCATGATGCGGCTGCTGTCCCTCAGCGGCTCATAATAGAACTGGGAGAACGGAAGCGCTGCCGTGATTTTGCTGCCTTCCTTCACATTCTCGAAGAACCAGTCCGGAACAAAGTACGGACGGTTGCGGCGGATCGTGATCTCGAAGAAAGGGTTCTCCCCCAGCGCCTGATAAGGTGCGGAAGAAATGGAATAAGCCCTGGTTACTTTCGAGCTGCCGATGGTCAGGTAGAAGTTCGCGTACTGTCCGCACTGGAACGGTGCAATGTGTCCGCATTCCGGCTCGAAGCGGAACGTTCTCGCCGTCGGGGAAGCTTCATATACCTTCGTTACCGTGAAAACCTGCTTGTCAGGATGAATGGCATCCGCAAGAGAGCGGATCGGGTCCGTCTGGGTATTCTGGGAAGAAGCTTCCCTGAAACTCTCCTCGCGGGCCTTGACGATCCTCTTGACACCCGTCACATCCTGAAAGAATCCTTTAACTTTCATCTAAAAACTCCTATACGTTTCCTGCCATCAGGCAGGAAACCACAATGTTCTCATACATGTCCAGACGAAGGGCAGCGGGATTCCGGAGACGACCATGTCCGGAGGTCATCGAAGGAACCCTCTCCCGAAGTTTGTCACTTCAGATCGTCCAGAATGCCCTTCGCCGCTGCTCTTCCGTTCGTGATCTGCGGTCCCATGCCGTCGCCGGAGATTCCATGAGCGCCCGCGAACTGCAGCCCTTTGATGAATTTTTCTGAATCCGCAGTCTGCAGTCTTGCAACTACATGGTCCTGCATATCATGGGCATAGCCGTAGATGCTGCCCTTCCATGCGCCGACGTAGTGGGACACGGTCACCGGGGTCTCGACCTCGATCTCGCGGATCTTGTCGTGGATCACGATTCCGGTCGTCTTCTCGTATGCCTCGATCATCTCGCTTGCCAGCTTTCTCTTCAACGCGAAATAGTCTTCCTCCTTGACCCCTTCAAACGCATTGACCAGCGGCAGCGCCGTGATAGAGAACTGGGTCAGGCCCTCCGGACAGCAGTCCGGGTTCGCCAGATTCAGGCAGATGCTCGTCAGATAGTGGTAAGGTCCAAGCGTCTTACTGTTCGCCCACAGCTCGTCCATATGCATGTTATTGGTCGAGAAAATGTTATAATCGTGGATCCCGAGTTCCTCCGGAGTGCCGTCCAGTACCATCATGACGGAGACCGGGCAGACAGAAAGCTTCTTGGCGTTGATGACCTTGACCGCACCTTCCGGTACCTCGGAAGAGGGCTCGATCATCTGGGTGTAGACACGGTTCGGATATGCGCCGGACACCACATAGTCGCAGCGGATCTCATCCCCGCGCTTTGTGCGGACACCATAGACCTGTCCATCTCTGACCAGGATCTTCTCGACTTCCTGGCAGAACTCGAACTGAGCACCCTGCTCCTCGACCTTTCTCTCCATCTTCATGGACATCTCGTGGGAGAAGCCGCGTGCGACATAGCTGCCCCCGCGGAAGTAGTCCGCCAGCAGAAATGCGAAGATGGTGAACGGAAGGGTGTCGGTCGGATTGCCGACGTAGATCCAGTAAGCCTTCAGGATATCCTGGATATCTTCCGGGAACTTGTAGGTATCAAGAACTTCCTGAGCGGTGTAGCCAAGAGTCTTGACAAAGTCCGGATGCTCCTTCAGCATCTTCAGCTTGCCCATCTGGTGGGTGGACAGATAGTTCATCGAGTTGTAGACGCGGTTGCAGAGGTTCATGAAATCATAGACCTTGCGTCCCCAGCCCGGATACTTTGCCTCGATCTCGTGGGCCATCTTCTTGAAACCGGAGTGCAGGGTGATATCGATTCCCTTCTCTGTCTCAACGAAGCGGTATGCTTCCGGGACACGGAGCCAGTCGATATCGACGCCCATCTCATCGAAGAACTGACCAACCTTGAGGCGGTCCTCCTTCGGTCCGATGCTCATCATCTCATGAAGGGTAGCCTCGACCTCAACGCCGTTTCTGACATAGGAGGTTGCAAGTCCGCCCGGCAGATTATGCTTCTCCAGGATCAGGATGTCATTGACCCCTTTTGCCTGAAGCTGCAGCGCGCAGGCCATGCCTGCGAGGCCTCCGCCGATGATGACCACCTGATAGTGATCTTTGTAGAATGCCATGTGTTTCTCCTTTTTCTTATACAGAACAAAAACCGCCAGAGTCCGGGTTGCCCCGCTCCTGGCGGATTTTAAGACTGCTGTGTTCTGACGGCTTCGCCGGTCAGCGAAGGAAGTTCCGAAGGAATTTCCGGAGGACCCTCTGAAGAACCCATCTGAGGACGCCGGCGCTTAGCGGACCGGAGCCCGAAGGGCGAACGGTGAGCTTACACGTCCGCTGCGTTCGGAAATGAGCGCCAGCGGGGTTCTGAAGAGGGACTCCTCGGCTGACTGAGCGTCAGCCGCCAGAAATCAGCAGCCGGAAGATTCAGTTCAGAAGAAGCGGTCAACCAGCTCGCGGCTGTACTCGGCAACCTCATCCATGTCGCCGAATGCCATAACTTCGCCCGCGTAGTAAGTATTCTTCTGTCCCTGCATTCCCTCAACCTTGTCGTACCAGCCGGAAGCATAGGTCTTTGAGTCAACATGCGGGAAATAGTACCAGGACTGCTCGTTGTGGATCTTGTCAGCCGGGTTGTGCATGGTCTTCAGATCCTCAAGGACCATCTCCTTGCACTTCTCATACGGAATCTCCGGCTTGTTCTGATGATTGCGGATCGCATAAGTCGTGAGCATCTGGCCCTTGTCATCATGCCATCTTCTGTAATAAACCATCAGATGTCCGTAAGTCTCAGGGGTCATGTTGTCGAAGATATAGTAAGAGATCTCCGGATGGTCCTCAGGCTTGGTGGTGAACGCCACGACATCGTAACGCTCGTAATCGATCTTGGAGAAGAGCTCCTTCTCCTGCTCGGTAGCATCGAAGTAGGTCGGCATGTACTGGAGCGGAGCGGTGATGATCACATCGTCATACTCTTCAACAGAACCATCTACGGTAACGTAAACCTTGCCATCCTTACGCTCGACCTTGGTGATGTCGGAATTCAGGCGTGCATGGTTCTGCAGCTTGTCGTTCAGGTGCTCCCAGATCGACTGGGTACCATCCTGCCAGGTCCACAGATTGACCTTGACGAAGTTCATGGTGGTCTGGAAATCCAGATACTTCAGAACATAAGCTGCCGGGATCTCATCGAAGTAGCCATAACCGAATGCGGTGAACGGCCCGATCCAGATATCCTTGATCAGCTCAACGCCGTTCTTCTTGCAGAATTCGTCAAACGGAAGGGCCAGGTCCTTCAGGTTCGGATTGACGCCGGAAATTTTCTCACGCTTCGCGTTGTCCTGGGAGCATCCTTCGTAGCGTCCCTCGGCAACTCCGCGGTGTCCGTTGACATCATATCCCTTGTACTTGGTCTCAAGCAGCTGGCCAAGTTTCTTGACCTGGCTCTTCATCTTGAGGAGCTGCGGGATCTTCAGCGGGTTCTTCTTCGGGTTGAACGGGTCGATGATATCGCCCTTTGCGTTCTTGTAGTTACGGTTCAGCTTCGGGCCGTCATGCGTGATTCCGCAGAACTGCTCGACATCGTGAACAGCATAGTAAGACGGAACACCCATGATGGCGCCCATCTCATAACGTCTTCCGTTGAAACGCGGAGAGTTGCACTTTCCGCCGACATGATCGTTCCTCTCGAGGATCTGGTAGTTGGTATAACCCTTCTTCTCCAGATACATTCCTGCGGACAGGCCGGCCGGACCTGCGCCGATGATACAAATCTTTTCGTTCTTGTCTTTCATGACTCTATCCTTTCTTTTCCTGCCCCCGGCAGGATTATGATTTACCAAGCAAAGATCTCTCCGGTTCCTTCTGCTTCTTCCATTGAACCGGAAGGAGTTTCCTGTTAAAATGACCTTGCTCAACGCACAAAATTATAGCGTGAATTTGCAATTTTTACAACGATAACATAATAAGTTTGTTAAACATCTGCTATGCATGGTGATTATGCATAAACATGTATATCTTCAGGTCCTTTGATGGGCTATATTGCATAAAGTACGGACTTAGAGGCTGCTGCCATGGAATTTGATACATTTGATACATTTGAAAGCCTTCTCGGGGAGTTCCGGAAGAGAACGGGCACCGCTCTTCTCTTCGAAGACCGGAATTTTCCCGGAGGGAAGGGGTTTCTTTCCTATAAAGATTTTGCTTCCCTGATTGCATCAAAAGCAGACCAGATCAGAAGCGAAGGCCGGACGGCCGACTTTGTGCGGGCAGCCCACACGCCTGATACCCTGGTCACCATCTTTGCGGATGTGATCGCCGGATGCTCCGTCGTCCTCCTCGCCCCCGGCCTGCCGCTTCTCAAGGAGAATGCGGTCCGGAAGCTGCTGCCGGCGCAGCTGAAGAGAAAAGCGTTCTCCGAAAGCACGGCTGCATCTGGCAGCACAGCATCAGCGGATGGCGATCACAAGTCCGGCGAAGCGGAAACCGACGCTGCCGGTGACGCCGGTGGCGAGGTGGAGATCAGCGCTGCTGATGACGCCGGTGGCGAGGTGGAGATCAGCGCTGCTGAGGACGCCGGTGGCGAGGTGGAGATCAGCGCTGCCGGTGGCACGCCCGAAGAGAGCCTGTCCGAAGGAAAACTGATCTTCTTCACCTCCGGCACCACCCACTCTTCCAAAGCGGTGGTCCTGTCGGCGAAAGCCCTGCTCCACGCTGCCTGGCGCGGTCAGGAGTGTCTGCCGGCCGGGGAAGGCGACATCCTTCTGTCCATCCTCCCGCTCTCGCATGTATTTGGATTCGTCTGCACGATGCTCTGGGGGCTATGCTACGGGGCGGCAGTCGCACTCGGAAGAGGCGTCCGCCACCTGATGGATGATCCAAAATTCTTCCATCCGACGATCCTTCCCCTGGTCCCGGTGCTTGCAGGTGCAATGACTCGTTTCAGCTGTTATAATCCTGAGCTGAAGGTCGTCCTGATCGGGGCCGCCCCGCTGAGCGGAAATGAACTTGAGGCCATGAAATCAAAGACTTCCGCTAAGATCTATACCGGGTACGGCCTTACCGAGACCGCAAGCGGCGTCGCGATCACCGAAGATGTGGATGACCCCTGCTCTCTCCGCGTCTGCCCGGGCGTCGAGCTGAAACTGGGACCGGATAACGAGATCCTGTTGAAGACCGATTCGCTGCTCGAGCGGTACATCGAACTGCTGCCGGTGCCCGGCCAGCTGCGGGATGTAATAAACAGACTCCATAGAGATTCTGAAGAGCAGCCGCTGCTTGATGAGGAAGGCTTCTTTCATACCGGGGACATCGGCAGCTTTGATAAAAACGGACGGATACACATTTCCGGAAGGAAGAAGGATATCATCGTCCTCCCGGACGGCACCAAGATCTTCTGCCCCGAGTACGAGAAGGCTCTGGCGGATGCGCTTGGAACCGACGAACTTGCAGTCACCAAGCGGAAAGGAAGGGCGATCCTTCTGATTTCCGATAAAGTGAAGAAAGAGACGGCGGAGAAGGTCGTCTCGGAACTGAATCAGAGATTATCCCGCAGTCAGCAGATCGCAGGGATCACATATATCAGTGTTCCGCTTCCGCGAACCGTGACCGGCAAGCTGAAGCGCTGGATGATCGAAAAAGCAATCCTGAAGGGAGATTTTGAAGTATGGAAACAATGACAAGAGAGCAGATCGTATCTAAGATCATCGATATGGCGCACGCGCTCGTACCAGACCTCGAGAATGTGGAGCTCACCGAGGACTCCAGCATCAACACGGACGCCAACGTCGATTCCATGAGCATGATCCTGCTCGTGACCAAGATCGAGTCCGCATTTGAGATCGACATCCCGGAAGAAGAATGGGACAAGATCCAGACCGTCCGCCAGCTGGCTGACAAGGTCGAGGAAGGAAGGAAGAACCGTGGCTGAGACAGCCGGTGCCCCGGTCTATGTTCAAAAGATCCGCGTCCGGAGCTCGGATGTGACCGTAAAGCGGGTCATGCGGATCTCCACCCTCCTTAAGTATATCCAGGAGGGGACCGTCCGTCATACGACGGAACTTGGCATGGGACGGGAGATGACGCTGGACCGCGGACTTCTCTGGATCATCACCCAGCAGCACCTGACCATCCGAAGACTGCCGGGCTATGACGAGGAGATCACCCTGAAGACCTGGCCGGGAGCTCAGCTTCACCTCTTCTTTCCCCGCTACACCTCCATCGTGGACAAGGCAGGGGAAGAGATCATCTCTGCCAGGACGCTCTGGGCTTTGATGGATGAGAAAACCAGGCGCCCTGTCTTCCCGCAGAAGTACGGGGTCCGCATCGAAGGAGCCTCGAAGAGAGGGGATTTCCCCCTGCCAAGAGTCGCTTCTTTGAGCGACGGCGATATGCGGATTCTCAGGGAAGACCGCACTGCTCTTTTCTCCGAGTGTGACATCAACGGCCATATGAACAACAGCGAGTACTTCGACTTGTTCGACGACATGCTGCAGGAATACCGGTCCAGCAAATCGATCGTTATCGATCCTATATCGGCTGGCAGGCTGGCAGATGCATCCGGGGCAGCAGTGTCTGATAGTGCTGTCATTCCTCCTTATGAGATCTCCGCCGAATATATCGATGAGATTCCATATGAAACAAAATACCAGGCACTGCTCTGCCAGTCAAAGACAGGGTATCTGCTTCAGGGAAGCAAAGAAGAGAAGGTGCTGTTCCGCATCCGGCTGGTGGTGGCTGATTGAGAAGATGCTTTTTTTACCAATTCATCCGCTTTTTCTTTGATCTCTTCCGCTGTCTTCTGGCAGAACTTCTGCGGCAGACCGGCATTCTTTCCCACTGCGAGGACATCCTTCATTCCCGGATTTTTTCCCTCTCCGTTCACACTCGTCGTCTGTTCCCCGAAATAAGTATTGCTATATGTCAGATCATAAGCTGGTGAAAGATGCCATTGATCCTTTTCCTCATCATATAGATAAGTGAAATTTTTGGAATGGTCATCCCGGTTATGAGCAAATACATTGAAGCACATCAGCCGGAACATTCTCATCTGCTCTTCATTGTCGTCCCTTGTCATAATCTTACAGAGTTTCATCAGACTGTTATAGTCAAGGCTTGGTTCTGTGAAATCAAGCTCCAGAAGAGCCGCCACCGTCAGCATATGGATTCGTCTGCCTCCTTCTCCCCTGTCAAAGCGTTCTGTCCCGAAATAGCCGGCGCATTTTTTTGAGGGGAAAAGCCTGGTTCCGGGGACCAGGATTCCGCAGGAGGAAGCACAATCGGAATAACATTTCTCTGCAAGACCGATATCCGGCGGATCCTGAGGGGACGGGAACTTGATGATCCATTCTTTCCCATCGACAGTCGCATTGATCTTTGGCCTTGTTCCGCCTGATGAGGCACCTGCAAAATACAATCTGTCCAGATTTTCGACATCCTGTGTCTGGATCAGTTTTCTTGTATCCTCGGCAATCTGATCCAGATCGCTCAGATCATAAGCGTCATTGTTCTCCAGAATCCGCGGCATGTAGGTAAGAGCGCCTTTTCCGGTATCACCGATCATGGCAAGCCGGTCGAGCACACCGACCTGACCTTCGTCAATTCCAAGCTCCCGCAGCCGTCGGTCCATAAGCAGACGGCCCCAGGAGTCCGGAAGGCTGTCCGCGAAGGTCCCGAAAAGTCCGTTAAAATATGGTTTTTCCGCGACAAATACTCCCTCTTTCAGCGGAAGAGAAAAGGGGCTTATGGAGAATCCTTCCTTCAGCCATCCTTCTGCGTATGAAAAAGCGATTCTGTTCCGGTCGATCTTGGCGAGGTTCCCGGCGAGCCTGCCATGGTAATAAACTTCCAGGCTTTTCACACTTTTCATATCGCCGGATCACCTCCCCGGAAATTCTGCTTCTGTTCCCTTATTACTTCTTCGATGTTCCGGTATGCAGCTTTTGTGAAAAGTTCTTTGATCTCACCCTGCAGATCAAGCGCCATCGCGATCTTGGTGAGGGAGACGAGAGAAATCATCCCCGAATTTTCAAAGCGCTTGATTGAACCCAGACTGACGCCGGAATCGTGCGCCAGCTGCTCCTGCGAAATTTTGCGCCTGCGCCTGATGTTCCGGACCCTTTTTGCGAGAGCCTGATCGATCTCATCTGCTGTTTCCCACACAAATCCCTGCATACGAAGCCATCCTTCTGATGTATATATTGCTATCTTATATATTATCTATTTTATCACTTTTTTCCATATATTGAATAATATATTATCTATTAATAAAAATCATATGATGTGTGTGCCCAAAGTCAGTTTTTGCGCTTGCGTCATACGATGACATACCTTTGTGAATTTTCACACAATTACCAAAATTGTCTGGTGCCTGGCACCAGACAATTTGATTGCAATTTGGTATATTGTCAGACTATTTCAGGCTGTGGGGGCGAACTGGGAATTGTAGAGCCGGGCGTAGAAGCCGCCCTTCTTCATCAGGGTGTCGTGATTGCCCTGCTCGATCAAGTGGCCGTCTTTCATGACCAGGATGGTGTCGGCGTTCCGGATCGTGGAGAGCCGGTGGGCGACGACGAAGCTGGTCCTTCCCTGCATCAGCTTGTCGAAGGCGTTCTGGATCTGCAGCTCGGTTCTAGTATCGATGCTGGAGGTTGCCTCGTCGAGGATGAGCATGGGCGGGAGGGCCAGCATGACTCTGGTGATGCAGAGAAGCTGCTTCTGGCCTGCGCTCAGGCTGTCGTCGGTGAGGACCGTGTCGAGTTTCTGAGGCAGCCTGCGGATGAATTCCCAGCTGTGGGATTCCTTCGCCGCCTGAATGATCTCTTCATCGGTCGCGTCCGGCCTGCCGAATGCGATATTGGCCCTGACGGTGTCGTGGGTCAGCCAGGTATCCTGAAGGACCATGCCGAAATTCCGCCTCAGTGAATGGCGGCTCACTGTCTTTGTGTCCGTCCTGTCTACCTGAATCTTCCCCTGGTCCACATCATAGAAACGCATGAGAAGATTGATCAGAGTCGTTTTGCCGCAGCCGGTCGGGCCGACGATCGCAATTCTCTGGCCCGGCTCCGCATGGAGATTAAAGTCTTCGATGAGTTTTCCGGACTTGTCGTAGCTGAAAGCGACATGCTGAATGTCCACCTCTCCGCGGACTGCATGACCGCCGTGTGAACCTACGCCATGTGAACCAGCGTCAGATGCCTCCGCACTGACTGGATTGCCTGAAGAAGTCCCAAGCTCCGCCTCAGCGTCCGGAGTCTCCTCCTCTGTCTCGAGAAGATCAAAGACTCTTGCCGCGCAGGCAAGCGCATTCTGAAGCTCTGTCACAACGGAGCTGATATCGTTGAAAGGCTTCATGTACTGATTCGCGTAGGAAAGCATGATAGACAAGCCGCCCACGGTGAGGGAGCCGCCCATGATCAGGAAAGCCCCGGCCAGGGCAACGAAAGCATAGATCACGCTGTTCACGGCTCTGGTGGACGGGTTCGTCAGCGAGCTGTAGAAGACCGCCTTCTGGCTGTACTCCTGCAGGTCCCTGTTGATCGATGCAAAAGTCCCGCTCGCCCTCTGCCCGTAGCCAAAAGCACGGAGGACCTTTTCATTTCCGACCATCTCCTCGATCAGCGCCGTCTGCTTTCCGCGGGTATCGGTCATCTTGCGGAACATGGTGTAGGACCGCCCCGCGATGAACTTCGCGACCAGGAAGCTGACCGGGGTCAGGCAAATGACGATCAGCGTGATCACTACGCTTCTTTTGAACATGAAGATGAGCGTGACCAGGATGGTTATGATGCCGGAAAACAGCTGGCTGAAGCCGAGAAGCAGGCCGTCCGAAAGCTGGTCGGCATCGGTGATGATGCGGGAGACGATATCGCCGGAGCGGTGGATGTCGAGGTAGGAAAGCGGCAGTTTCTGGATCTTGCGGATCGCCTTCGCACGGATGTCCTGGACCACATGGTAAGCAAGATAATTGTTGATCAGGTTCATCGTCCAGGTCGCTGCCGACGTCAGAAGGATGATGATGACCGTCTTTCTGAGAATCACAAGCACCAGGTCAAAGTCGACTTTGTGTGCTGCGACGATTCCATCGATCGCATCTCCGAAGAGGATCGGAGCGTAGAGAGTCAGGACGACGGAGACTCCCGCAAGCAGGATGCTCAGAAGGAGCAGGAAGCGGTAGGCTCCGATGTAGGACAGGACCTTGCGAAGGGTCTGCATGCTGCCGGCTGTTTTACCGGATTTTTCTGCATTCTTTTTTCCAAATGAAGTCATCACGCATCTGCCTCCTTTCCTTTCATACTTTCCATATCCGATGCCCTGCCGGCATCCTCCTGCTCCGGCTTTCTCTCCGGGAACTGCGAATAGTAAATTTCCTGATAGACCAGGCAGTTTTCCAGCAGCTGGTCATGCGTTCCGGCTCCCGCAAGTTTTCCGTCGTCCAGCACCAGGATCTGGTCTGCCTGCATGACCGTCGAACACCTCTGGGAGATGAGGAATGTCGTCCGCTCTCCCTCCATGCCGTTGATTGCTTTTCTCAGCCTCGCGTCCGTGGCAAAATCAAGCGCACTTGCAGAGTCATCCAGGATCAGGATCTCCGGCTTTCTGACCAGGGCACGTGCGATAGTCAGCCTCTGCCTCTGGCCGCCGGAGAAGTTCCGGCCATTCTGCTCAACTTCCGCCTCCAGATGCCCTTCCTTTTTCTCCACGACGTCAAAGGCCTGAGCAGTCTCGACCGCCATCTGAAGGTCCTCCTCAGACGCGTCCGCATTGCCCCAGAGCAGGTTGCTCCGGATGCTTCCCTGGAAGAGGACCGCCTTCTGCGGGACGACGCCGACCTTCCTGACCAGCTCTTCTTCCGGATAGGACCTGATGTCCCTGCCGTCGATCTCGACCCGTCCGCCGGTCGCATCGTAGAAGCGCGGAATCAGGTTCGCCAGAGTGGATTTGCCCGATCCGGTACCGCCGATGATGCCGATGGTCTCGCCCTTCTTTGCCGTAAATGTAATTCCGGATATTGCTTCTTCATCGGAACCAGCATAGGCGAACTTCACATCCCTGAAGGCGACAGCCGGTACCTGGCACTCTTCCGGTACCTGGCACTCTTCCGGTACCTGGCACCCTTCCGGTACCTGGCACTCTTCCGGTACCTGGCACTCTTCCGGTACCTGGCACCGGTCCTCCGCCGGGAAGCTCATGTCCGGCTCCATGGCCAGCACCTCCTGCACACGCCCTGCGCAGGCAAGCGATTTGTTGATCGTGACGATGACGCTTGCGAGCTTGATCAGCTCGATGATCATCTGCGCCATGTAGTTATAGAGAGCGACGACCTGGCCCTGCGTGAGAAAGCCTCTATCGACCCGGATTGCGCCGACGTAGATCAGGACGATCGTCGCAATGTTGATCAGCGCATAGGTCGCCGGATTCATCGCAGCCGAGAGACGTCCGACCTTCTCATTGAGCCTGGTGAAAGAGACATTTTTCTGATCAAAGCTTCTGACCTGGTCCTCTTCCCTGCAGAAGGCGCGGATCACGCGGACGCCGGTCAGATTCTCCCTGGTCGCCTCGAGCACCTTGTCCAGCTTCTTCTGGACCCTGCGAAAAAGCGGGATGCTGGCGATCATGATGCCGTAGACGACCACTCCGAGGACCGGGATCGCGACTGCAAACACGAGCGCCGCCTTCACATCGATCCGGAAGGCCATGATCATGGAGCCGAAGACGATAAAGGGACTTCTCAGCGCCAGGCGCAGGAAAATGTTGAGGCCGTTCTGCATCTGCTGAACGTCATTTGTCATACGGTTGATCAGCGTATCCGTTCCGACCCGATCAAGATTCGAGTAGGACAGGGACTGGACGTGGTCGAACATCGCCTGCCTGACCCTTGCCGAAAAACCTACGCTCGCTTTTGCAGCAAAAAACTGGGCGGTGAAGCTGAAAAGCAGGCCAAAGGCCGCCAGCGCGATCAGGATCAGGAACTGGTGGATGACGTAGGTTTTGTCACCCTGCGCAATTCCGGTATCGATGATCCGTGCCACGATCAGCGGCACAAACAGATCCATGAGCGCTTCCAGCATCTTGAAGCCCGGCGCCAGGACGCACTCTTTCCCATATCCTTTCAGATATTTCAGTAGTTTCTTCAAAATCTCCCTCTTTTCTCCCTGCTTTGGATCCTGACCGGGTCAAAGGCGCCCGATCAGGTCCGTAAGAATTTTCCATGAAAAGGATAACACAGGCAGAACTATTTGAATTATATTTAATATATAGTTTTCCATATGTTTTCTGTATGGAAGTGGATTCAGGAGGTTTCTTATGGAATTCCGCCAGCTCGAATGTTTTGCCGCAGTTGTGGAAGAAGGGACAATCTCGGCGGCCGCCCGGAAACTGAATCTGTCCCAGCCGCCCCTCTCCGCCCAGATCCGCCATCTGGAGGAGGAGCTTGGGGTCACGCTTTTTCACCGGGGCGCCAGGCAGATTACGCTGACCGACCAGGGGACCGCGCTCTATCGGTACGCAGTGGAGATCCTGGAGCTGGAAAAGAACGCGGCGATGGACATTTCCGCCCTCGGGAGTGGAAAACACATCCCGGTCCGGCTGGGCCTGGTCTCCTCATGCCGTTCGGAGAGACTTGCAGATACAATGAGAAAGTTTGCAAGCAGGAATCCGGAAGCCTCCTTCAAGCTGAGGGAGGGCAACACGTTCCAGCTGCTCGAGCTGCTGCGGAAGGGCCGCATCGAAATGGCGGTCATCCGCGAGCCTTTCACCGGGGATGATCTGGTCCGGAAGCCGGTGCAGACGGACCGGATCGCGGTCTGCGGGTCGCCGGAGCTTCCCGGGATGGGAAAATGGATATCGGCGGATCCGGATGCCTCGCGGAGGGTGAAGCTGGCGGACTTTTCGGACATGCCCCTGATCCTGTACCGGCGCTGGGAAAGTATTATCCTGAATGAGTTTGCAAAGGAGGGGGCGGAGCCGAATGTGTTCTGCACGGCGGATGATGCCCGGACCTGCCTGAGATGGGCGGAGGAAGGACTGGGCGCCGCGCTGGTGCCGGAATCGATCTGTCCGCCGGCCGGTACTGCGGATGGAGGGCTGGTCTGCCTGCCGCTGTCGGAGCGGGAGCTGGCCACGGAGCTGACGCTCGTCGTGAAGAAAGGGAGGGTGCTGTCCCCGGATACGAAGGTGCTGTTTGAGATGATGTGAGGGCGGACGCTATCTGCGGGGACTGGGACTGTCGGACGCGGCCTCTCCTACGGAAGCTAACGGCTGCTGCGGAGGGCTAAGACTGTCGGACGCGACCTCTCCTTCACCAGCTCCGCTGGCTTCGGACGCTATCCGACTAAGACTCGGCTTTGCCTCGTCAAGTCGGATATGTGTGCCTCCCTCGCGGAACGCTCGGGAGGCTACGAGGCCGCTGATTTAATTCGATTGCTTCGGCAAAAAATAAGCAGATACCTGAAGGTATCTGCTTATTTTTTCGTCGATGCGACTGGATTTGAACCAGCGGCCTCTGCGTCCCGAACGCAGCGCTCTACCAAACTGAGCCACGCATCGATGTCTGTTTTTGGGTGCCTGCTCTTGAGCAAGCTCCATAATAATAACGCGGCGCGGCAGAAATTGCAAGCACTTTTTTGATTTTTTTCGGAGGTCCGGCCGGATGCTCAGCCGGGGATCCGCCAGCCCAGGGGATACTTGTTTTTCAGCTGTCCGTTCACCAGCTTTCCCCAGCCGACCGGGAATATGTCCGAACAGAGAAGGCGCCAGCCATTTGGGCCGGCCTGCCGGACCGGGACCGTCGCCCCATGAAGGTACTGCTCGAGCCTGTCGTCGGATGGGGACAGGCAGACGTAAAGATTCAGGTAGTCTTCCGGGATGTTTTGAAGTCTGCAGGTTTTCTCCGGTGCGGCTTCTGCTTTTGCTGCAGTGCCAGGCATGAAGCTATGCCCGGCGTTCTCCGCCGGCGCCGCCGGAAGGATCAGCGCGAGTTCCTGCTCGGGCTCGAAGCGGTCCTTCTTCAGCTCCCCGAGGTAGACGCCGGCCCGGACGGCCTTTATCCCGCGCTCGATTGTGACGCCTGGTGCCATGTAATAGACTTTTCCGTCATGGACGTCCAGCTGATCGTCCCGAAGCTCTTTTCCCTGAAGGTAGGGCTCTATGAAGTCGCGGATCCGCTTCTTCTCATCTGCGGTCATTTTTTTCTGTCCCGCTGCCTCGGGCTGATTCCTGTTCTTGGACTTTTTCCTGTTTTTCTTGATCGGCGCGCCAGAAAAATCCTCAGCTATTGGTGCAAAGGAATCTGCGCCAGGATTCGCTGAGAGGCCAGGCTTCTTTCTCAGCATGGCGACGAAGTGGCCTTCGCCCTCGATCCTGTGGGGCCAGAGGCGGGCAGTTTTCGTGAGATCGGGGCAGGGATCGGTACCTGGCACCGGTCCGGGATTGGGAGCAGCGGAGGTGTCGGTACCTGGCACCGGTCCGGAATTGGAAGCGGCGGAGATATCGGTACCTGGCACCGGTCCGGGATTGGAAGCGGCGGAGGTGTCGGTACCTGGCACCGGTCCGGAATTGGAAGCGGTGGGGGTGTCGGTACCTGGCACCGGTGTAGCAGGCACCGGTGTAGCAGCTGTCCGTGTCAGGTATCCGAGCTCGCGCAGCCGGTCCACGCTGAGTCCCGGCGCAAAGCCCTCCCGTCCATCTTCCTTTGTGATCTCGACAAGTTCCATCTCCGGGCGCATCTTCAGCAGGTGGAGGACGGTCATCTCGTTCTCTTCCGGCGCAAATGTACAGGTCGAGTAGACCATGTATCCGCCGCTTTGGAGCATGTCGGCTGCCCCGACGATGATCTCGCGCTGGGTGGCCGCGCACTCCTCTACTTTTTCCGGCGACCAGGTCCTGATGGCGCCTTCATCCTTGCGGAACATACCCTCTCCCGAGCATGGTGCGTCGACAAGAACCTTGTCAAAGTACCGCGGGTAGCGCTCGAGAAGCTTTGCCGGAGAGGTATTGGTGATGATGGCGTTCGGGATGCCGAAAAGTCCGGCATTGCGGACTAAGGCTTTGACACGGACGGGGGAAATTTCATTTGCGACAAGAAGCCCCTGTCCCTGAAGACGGGCGCCCAGCTCAGTCGTCTTGCCGCCCGGAGCCGCGCAGAGGTCCAGGACCCGGTCCCCCGGCGCGACCGGAAGGAGCTGGGCAGGCGCCATGGCGCTCGGCTCCTGAAGGTAGTAAAGTCCTGCGCTGTAAAATGTGTGCCGCGAGGGCTGGTCCTCTTCGGAGTAAAAGTAGCCGTCCACCGTCCACGGGACCGGAGTCAGATGGAAACCGGAAGCCTGCATAAATTCTTCCGGCCGGATTTTGAGTGTGTTCAGCCGGAGGCCCTTCCGTACATCTTTCGAATAGGAAGCAGCAAAATCCGGGAACTCCTCACCCAGGATCCGCTTCATGTCCTCCAGAAATTTTTGTGGCAGCATCGTGTAGTCCATACTTTCATCCCCCGACCGGCATTGTGTAACGCTGATATCCATTTTACCCAGGATGAGGACGGCTGACAACAAACTTTGGAAGCCTCCGGAAGGTCAGCGGACGGGCTTACGAGCTGCTCTGCGGGTCAGGAGCGCTGCACTGCCGGACGGAGATTGGCGCACAGAGCCGCAGGATATGGTAAACTGACTTCAGAATTCTGATGGAAGTTCTGATGGAAGGAGGCTCTGAGATGAGCTTGTTTGAAAAGAAGGTCCCCGTGTTCAAAAAACGGGACAGGGAAACGATGGAGAAGATCAAGGCCGCGCTGAAGGAAGCCGGCATCAGGTGCTACACCGGCCACTACCAGATGGAGAACATCGTCCAGGCGGGCTACGCCGGGCTCGACATCCGCAATCTCGGTCCAAATGGCCGCATCGACCGCGATATCTACTACGTCAACGTGAAGGAATCCGAGAAGGAGCACGCCCTCAAGGTCATCCGCGCCGCCGGGCTCGTGGCCGAAGTGCTGACCGTGGAGCAGATGATGGAAGACGCACCAAAGAAACAGAAGCAATTTCAGAGGTAAATTGTCTGACAATTCCCTTGAATTGTGTCCAAATTGTTCAGAATTGTCTGGAGAATTGTCTGGTGCCTGGCACCAGACAATTTGGGATAAAAATCAGACAATTATGGCGAAACTTGCCTTGTTTTCTGTTAATTCACGCGTGCAGCAGCCTGAGGAGCACGCTGGCGTTGCTGATTTCGCCTGTCCTGGCGCCGTAGAGGAGGGTCACGTTGCCGTCTGCGAGCTGGTCTGACACGTACTTCCGGAAGTCTGCCCAGCCGGGATTCTGGCTCAGCTCTTCTCTGTACTTTTCGCAAAACTCCGGATATTTCTCAGGGTCGTGTCCGTACCACTTGCGGAGCCCGGCTGACGGGGCGATGTTCTTCGCCCAGAGGTCCAGCTTTGCCTTCTCCTTGCTGATCCCGCGCGGCCAGAGCCGGTCGACCAGGATCCGGCAGCCGTCATTCTCTCCGGCTTCTTCATAGACTCTGCGCATCTGAAGTGTTCCCATAGCGTATTCCTCCTGAACGTACACAGGCGCCGGGCACGATCTGCGCCCGGCACCTGTAATATACACCTGTAAGATGCACCTGCAAGATACCTGCAGCAGGCGCCTTTATCACTTCTTGTCTCTTTCCTGTGCCGCCTGCATGCTTTTGAACACGCGGAAGGCATCGGTCAGGTCTTCGATGATCTCGGCTGCGCCGAGGTACTTGCCTTCCTCATCGCGCACCGCCAGGTAGGTGACTTTGACCGGACGGTCCGGGTTCGGGATATAGCGTGTGAATTCGTCCCTCGCTCCGCTCCGGAAGTCATCGGTCAGGCTCTTCACGACCGCGCGGATCGGCACCGGATGGCAGTTGTAGGTAGACTGGCCCAGTGTCGACAGCGGTCTGGAAAAGACCTTATCGGTGTTCTTGTAGAACCGGTTGACCGGTCCGTCGTCGATAAATGTGACGTCCACCGGCAGTGTGCTGATGATGCCTTTGAGCTGCGCCACCGTAAGCTCACCCGCAGGGGTCTTGCCGCCGTCACCGTGGAAGCGGACGACGCCATGCTGAAGGACATGCTCCGGAATGCTGACGGAAAGTCCGCCGACGTTCACAGATACGCCGCCCTCGGAAGGTCCGGCAGGACCATTTTCAGAAGCATCCGCCGCCCCGTCTGCCGGGACCGCTGCTTCACTGTCTGCCTTCGCAGCCTTCTTTGCCTCACGCTCTGCCGCATCCGCCTCCGCTCTCTCCTTCAGCACCTGCTCGCCATGTTCCCAGACCGGGATCTCCGTGATGTAGACCGGCCCCATCTCATGGAGGTCGCGGTAGATATCCACCCACTCATCGTCAGAGAAGTTCTGCATGGCGATCGGAAGCAGGATATTCTCATCCTTGTAGATCATTTCGCGGACCCGTTTGGTCAGCGGGAGGATGTACTCCTTCATCTCGTCCGCGGAAGATCTCTGCATTCCGCGAAGCAGCCGCCCGGTCTCCGCCTTGATCTGGTCATCGACATTCCACATGACCTGGCTGGGTCCGGTGACGCCGTACTGCTCGAGCCTTCCCATGATCAGCTCTTCCTTCTTGCTGTAGATGCCCCTGACCTTCTTCAGACGAAGGAGATACATGCGGACCTTATCGTCATTTCCGCCATTCTCAAGCGCCATCTCCAGATTGTTCAGGACCATCTCGAGCGCACTGTTCTCGCGGATAAAATAGTCGACCGGATGCCCCTCCGGAAGCTGCAGAAGCTCCTGCTTCTTCATCCTCTTCTGCTCGCGGATGACCTCGCCCTCCGTCTTTCCGTGGAAAAGTCCGGAATGCAGATCGCAGAGCTTCGTCACCTGCTTCGGATCGGTCCCCTCCTTGATCAGCTGCTGCTCCGCGTCCATGATGTCCTTGACCGGGACCGTCTTGAATTCCTTCACGAAATCTTCCCGGACCGAAGCCAGGTCTTCGCCTCCGCCAAGCCTCTTCAGAAGTGCTTTCAGCTGCTCCACACTGTTCTCTGCCATCTTTCTCCTCCTGTCTGCAAATGAATCGAGCCTTGTCGATCTTTTTTCTTTCCTTTATATCCGTACCACATCTTAGCTCCAAAGCCACAGACGATTCCGTGGTTTCTGCCACGTCCCGTCTTGCCCTATCCTCCCAATTCGTCTATGATGGGGTTTGCAGATACTGGCTGTATTGTGGTTTTTGTGCTCGCGCTATATATGTTAGCATATTCTAACGCCTTATGACAGCCGGAAAATGATTGTGCAGGATCGGAAATGTATGAAGATTTGGATCACCAGACACGGACAGACAAACCTCAATAAAGCGAAGCTGATGCAGGGGCGGACCGATGAGCCCCTGAACGAGAGAGGGTTCGCACAGGCAAAAGAGGCAAGAGAAAAGATAGGCGAGGTACATTTTGATAAAGTGTATGCAAGCCCGCTTTCCCGCGCGATCGACACCGCCTCCATCATCGGCGGCGTCGACAGGAAAGACATCATCGTCGACCCGAGGATCATAGAGGTCGACTTCGGGCGGTATGAAAAGCGCCCATACGCAAAGATGGGACTTCACATGACCCTCTACTGGATGCTCCCCACCATCATCCCGGCGCCGAAGACGGTCGAGACCATCCCGGCCATGAAGGCGCGCGGAGGCTCCTTCCTCGACGACATCATCGCGGACGGCCGGAAAAATGACTGCGAGAACATCCTCGTCGCCTGCCACGGCGGGATCATGCGCGTCCTCTCCGGTTATATGCTGGGCAGGCGATCCGGACTGATGTGGTATCCCAAGCCGCACAACTGCGAGATCCGCGTGTTCGACGCAGATCCGGGGAAACACGAGATGGTGGCGGACTATAAATAATAAGGCGAAAGAAGGCGTACAGCATGAAGATCTGGATCGTGAGACACGGGCAGACGCACCTGAACGCGACCATGGTTATGCAGGGCCACACAGATGCGCCGCTGAATGCGAAGGGAGTATTGCAGGCAGAGGCAGCAAGAAAAAAGATAGGCGAGGTGCATTTTGACAAAGTCTACTCCAGCACCCTGAAGCGGGCGATCACGACCGCAGCCATCGTCGGCGGCGTCCCCGAGTCGGAAGTCGTCAAAGACTCGCGGATCATGGAAGTGAACTTCGGAAGGAAAGAGCTGAAGCACTACCTGAAAGTCGGGCCGCGGATGGTGCTCTTCTGGGCGTTCCCGAGAATCTTCAGGGCGCCGGAGACTGTCGAGACCATGCCGTCGCTGGTCAGCCGGACCCATTCCTTCCTCAACGATATCATCGCCGAAGGGCGCAAAGAAGGCTGGGAGAATGTCCTCATCGCCTGCCACGGCGGCTCGATGCGGGCGCTGTGCGGCTACATGCTCGGGAAGAAACACGGATACATCTGGAACCCGCTGGCATCGAACTGCGAAGTTAGGGTGTTCGACGCAAGGCCGGGGAAGCGGGGGATGGTGGAAAGCTATAAGATATGAAAAAAGGTCCCTGCCGGAGATATGAAAAAAGGTCCCTGCCGGAATTTGCAGGGGCCTTTTTCAGCTTAAGAATTATCCGTCTTTCTGCGTTATTCTTGAACCTCCCACCGATCCAGCGTTCTCTTCGCGGTCGAAAAGTTCGCGCCGACTTTCACGATCTTCTTTCCGCAGGAGGCATACGGCGCCGCATAGCCGTTCTCGTTAATCTGCTTCAGCGCTTCTGCCGCGGTCTTGTCATGTTTGAACTCAAAGATATAGACATACTGATTATTCTCCACGACGCAGTCACTTCTTCCCAGCGCGGAATGCACCTCTGCCTTCACATACTGCCCCAGCACCGCAAAGACCGCATACACCACGTTTCTCCACTGCTGCTCATCCGCCGGCGCCTTTCCCTCATGATAGGGGATGCTCGCAAGAAGCGCCTGCAGCATTGTCATGAACGCGTCGATTGCCTCTCTGCTTCCATCCTGAAGGTATCCTGTCATCCGCTGCGCACTGAACGCAGAATCCGCTACCCGGTAAGCCGGACTGGCCATTGGAATCAGAGATTCCAGAAAACCGTACTTCACCTCATCATTGGGAAATGAAAGCGTGTATGTCCGGAACTTTCTGTCGTATCCGGCGATCGTCAGATAACCGGACTGATAGTAGAGCGGAACCATATCGGTATCATCCGCCCGAAAGCTGCTGATTCTTCCTTCTGTGGCAGTAATTCCGCTGCTGAGATCTGAGACCGGCATTCCGGAATGCCGCAGAGCATTCACCAGATAAGTAGGCGTTCCTGTCTCAAACCAATACCTCCCGCAATTTCCGTCGGTCAGAGCATTCAGCAAGCTGAACGGATTGTACACCCCTTCCCCTCCTGCACTGAAATGGTAGCCATCATACATCCTCGCCAGTTCCAGAGAAGTTTCCTCCCTGCTCATTCCAAGGCTTTCAGCCATAGAATCCAGTTCCCCGGACAGGCTTTCACACATCTCCTGCTCTGTGATCCCGCAGATCGCGGAATACTTCGGCAGAAGAGAGATATCCTTCAGCTGGTTCAGGTCAGAAAAAATGGAGATCTTGCTGAACTTTGTCACTCCTGTGATGAATACGAACTTCAGATACCGGTCCTCATCCTTCAGAATACTGAAAAAGCTCTTGAACAGAGACCGGTTTCTCTCTTCCTGCTCAGCATCTACAGATATATTTTCAAGAAGCGGCTTATCATATTCATCGCACAGAAATACGACCGGTTTCCCCGTCAGCCCGTATGCCTTTTCGATGCAGTATTTCAGCCATACCGGAAGAGTTGCACGAAGGTTCAAAGCCCCATTCTGTTTCTCAGCAGTCCTTTCAAAATCTGCAACACCGTACTGCTTCTTCCACAACTCTTCAAATTGCGGAATTTTATACTCTTCCTCAAAGCTTCGCAGTGTATAGGCGAGAATCTGCTCAAGGCCATCATCTGTTCCGTAAAAGCCGCCGGACAGACTGAACTTCAGCACCGGATACTCCACCCAGCGCTCCTGTTCTGGCTTCCGGTTTTCCCATTCTTCGATCGCCAGGCCCTGAAACAGTTCCTTCTGTCCCCGGAAATACGCTTCCATCGTGGATACGAGCAGACTCTTCCCGAAACGTCTCGGCCGGCTCAGGAAATAAACAGACCCTGCATCAGCCAGTTTCTGAATATATCCCGTCTTGTCGATATAAAGATAGCCTTCTTTTCTAAGCCTTTCGAATGACTGTATCCCAATCGGAAGTTTGCTCATCATCCTTCTCCCTCCGGTCTTTTCTATCATTATATCAAAAAAACCAGAAAGCCCAGTATACTTTCCTTCTATATCCTCTTCCGGGACATTGCGGAACAGTTCTGCCTCTTCTTCCGTGTCAGCAACGTCTGCTTCGATCGCCTCTTCCGCACAGAGTATCTGGATTTTACAGCTTTTTCCAGGGCAGTCACACGCTCTTTTAGCTGATCGAGCCTGCCACTGTCTCCTTTATTTTCGGGAGCATCAGATTCTGTAGTTTCTTCAGGAGACTCTGTTGCATCAGAAACCTGCTCCTTGTTATCATGCTGTTCTCTGTAATGTGGAAGTTCAGAAACAACTATCCTCGAATAGTATATCATGTGTAAACAATTTCGCAATATTGGACAATGCAGGCGGAAAAGTCCGCCTTGTATGGTACAATGAGAGAATATGAAAAGGCGCGGAACATTTCCGCAGGATTATGTTAAGGAAAGGAAATCTTATGAGCAAATACATGGAGCGCGCGAAGGCGCTGAGAGATGATCCGGATGTTCACTACAATTGTGCACAGTCTGTGCTGATGGCTTTCTGCGAGGACCGGGGGATGAGCGCTGAGATGGCGAATGCGCTGACCGCCAACCTTGGCGGGGGCATGAGGGTCGGCGGGACCTGCGGGGCTATGGTCGGCGGGCTGCTGGTGCTGGGGCTTTACGGGGTGAATGACCCTCAGATCGTCAATGCTTACTGGAAGGAATTCCGCAGCGGACATGACGGCATGGACCAGTGTCGCGACCTTCTGCGCGTCAACGCACAGAAGGGGCTGCCGAAGAAGCCGCACTGCGACGGGATGGTGTATGAGGCAGTCGAGCTGACTGAGAAGATCCTTCGCGAGCAGGGGAAGCTGTGATTGCGACATGAGAACCGGACAATAGGCACCTGACAATTCACTCGATCCGGAGGAGATCCCGGAAGGGGTAGCGGCGGCCGTCCTCGAGGACGATGTAGCGGAGCTCTTCATTTACGGTGCGGACATGGCCGGTGGTGGTTTTTATGCTGCCGCCGGTCTTTTTGTCATCCGGGATGAAGATGGTCAGAGTGACTTTGGGGTGTGTGGGAGTGTCGCCGGAGGTCTGCTCTGCGAGCTTTCTCACGGCTTCGTTGAGTCTGGCCAGGTCTTCGTCAGAGAGCTCCGGCCGCTCTTCTGTCTGCCTTTTTTCCTCAGCCAGGGAGTCTTTGTAGTCTTTGAGGGGGTCGAAGGAGCCGAACTGAGCTGCCCGGTCGACCCGGGACATGTGCGGATGGCGGGTGGAGACGTGGTGCGGCAGGTCTATGATGTCGCTGTAATCTCCCGGTCTGTCATGATTTCCCATCTCTGCTTTCTCCATCCTTATTCTTTGTGTCCTCCCTGCGTCTCATTTCGCTGGCGCCCGGTCGCACCTTCCTCGAAGCTGGTGCCGCGGACGACGGCATTCTTGCCGAAGCGGTTCTTGATTTCGAGAACTGCCTTCTGCATCTTCATCTCCCGCTCTTTCTTCTTTTTCTCTTCTTCCCTCTTCTGCTCGACAAGTCCATAGTCAGTGAAGAGATTCATCTGCTCGAACCTGACTTCCTTTTTCACAGAGTTCTCGGGAACGGTATGGTTCGCCGCAAGATTAAATCGACGGATCGTCAACTGTCGATCTGTTATCATACAGTCCGACCGATACTTCTATGATCCGGTCTGTCGAAGCGGTCTGCTCTTCCAGGTTGAATGATCCGTGCGCATGCCGCGGGACCTCCCTGCCATATCGATCCAGGACGATCTTTCCACGAAGGTAAGATTTGAGGTCCGGGTTAGAGACATTTTCGACATCATAACCCACGTCCAGCACGATCTGGTCGGTCAAAAGGTGCTTGGAAGCGAGCTCAAGTGACAGCTTTTCCGCCATCTCGCGGATGATGATCCTGCCATGCTGAAAGTCGTAGGGTCCGGGCAGGACCTGGCCGTTTGTCACGCTGTGGTTTTCGGGCGTATAGGCGCGGATGTCCGCAAATGTCACGGGCTCCCACCCCCATGCGTGGTCGATGAGCAGCTCGGCATTGACGCCGAAGAGTTGATAGAGGAGGTCCTCGCTGTAGTATTCGCCGGGCTTCCCGAGCGAGCAGCGGGCGATGTCGCCCATCGTGTAGAGGCCGACGCCTTCGAGCTTCCGCTGGGCTGATGCGCCAACCCGCCAGAAGTCGGTCAGCGGCCGGTGGCTCCACAGCTTTTGGCGGTAGCTCATGGTATCAAGCTCCGCGATGCGCACGCCGTCTTTGTCGGCGGGGATGTGCTTGGCCATGACGTCCATGGCGACTTTGCAGAGGTAGAGGTTGGGGCCGATGCCGGCGGTCGCGGTGATGCCCGTCTGGGAAAGGACGTCGGCGATCATCTTGCGCGCGAGCTCGTGGGCGGTCAGGCCGTAGGTCTTAAGGTAGGGCGTCGCATCGATGAAGACTTCATCGATTGAGTAGACGTGCATGTCCTCCGGTGCCACGTACTTGAGGTAGATGCCGTAGATCTTCGTGCTGGTCGCCATGTAGAGCTTCATGCGGGGCGGCGCTGCGATGTAGTCGAGCTCGAGCGAGGGGTCCGCTTTGAGTTTTGTGTCGTCGGCCGAGGTTCCCGTAAATGTTCTTCCGGGTGCTTTTCTCTTCCGCTCTCTGTTCACTTCGGACACTTTTGAGACAACCTGAAAAAGCCTCGCCCGCCCGGGGATTCCGTAGCTTTTGAGCGAGGGCGAGACCGCGAGGCAGATCGTTTTTTCGGTCTTGCTGACGTCGGCGACGACCAGGTTCGTGGTCAGGGGGTTGAGTCCCCGCTCGACACACTCGCAGGAAGCGTAGAAGGACTTTAGGTCGATTGCGATGTAGGTTTTTCCGGTGTCTTCTTGCATAATTAATCTAATATCTTCTGCGGCCGCCACCTGAGGCAGTCGCCTGAAACAAGGGTGTAGAGGATGCCGCGCTTCTTGCCGCGGATGCTGTCGAAAAAGCGAGCCTCCCCGTGGCAGTGCGCGTAGACCACCTGCTCGACATGATTCTGCTCCGCCATCTTCGTGAACGCACTGTTGGTCTCGAGGATGTTCGTCGGCGGGTAATGAAGAAACATGATGAACTTGCTGTAGCCATCCGCCGTCGCGGCGTCGAAGGACTTCTGCAGCCGCTCGGTCTCCCGCCCGACCAGGGACGCCGCGTGCGTGGCTTCCTTCCGGTCGAAGTCGAGGATGTTGCCGCGGGCATCCACATAGAAGGGGCCCTCGAAGCAGTAGCCCTTGGTACCGACGAGCGCGTAGTCCTTGTAGGCGAAGTAATTGTTCTGCAGAAAGTGCAGCTTTCCTTCGAACTGCTCGTTCAGGCGGGACGTTTTTTTCGGGTCCCAGAAGTGATCGTGGTTGCCGCGGAGGAGGATCTTTCTTCCCGGCAGCGATTCGATATATTCGAAGTCCTTCTCACAGTACGGCAGCCTGCCGCCCCAAGTGTGGTCCCCCACCAGGACCAGCGTATCGTCCTCGTTCATCACTTGTCTGCAGTTTTTCAGAAAGCGCTCCTCGTGGCCCTGCCAGAGCTTGCTATCCCTTTGAGCCTCGGACTTGATCTCCGACTGAAAGGAAAGATGCAGGTCCCCGATCGCATAGAGTGCCATGGCGACACCTCCTCCCATTGTGGTAATTGCGCGAAAATTGCCTGAATTTATCAGAATTGTCTGGTTTCGCCTGGAATTGTCTGGTGCCAGGCACCCGACAATTTCGGGCAATTCCAGCTAATTTTCAGACAATTTCCAGTCGATTTACTGCTCGCCCAGAATCAGGCGGATGAAGTGTTTGTCCAGCATGAGAGTGCGATTGTAAGGGTTGAGGATCACGCCCTCGACCTGGTCGCTTGAAAGTGCCATCTTCAGGACCTGGCTGATGTCTGCAAGGAAGGTCGACATCACTTGCGTACTGGCTTTCATCTCCTCATCAAAAGAGGTATAGGCTTCGAGGCATTTCTTGCCATCCTGCTCGATCGCGCGGACTTCGAGTTTTTCCGTGCCTTCGGGTGAAACGGCGACGACCAGCTGGCCGCCTGCCTTCATGCGGCGGCGGATAGTCGAGAGCGTGACTGCGAGGATCTCCGGGGTGGGCTGCTGCTGGAGCATGTGGATGTTTTCTTCTATCTTTTCATTGCCAATGAGGCCTTGATCTGTCATGACTTTCCTTTCTTTCGAGTACATGGGTTCCGAGAGGAGCCGGTAAATTGTCAGAAAATTTCGATAAATTGTCAGGTGCCAGGCACCAGACAATTTCGGGCAATTGTCAGAAAATTTCGGTAAATTGTCGGGTGCCAGGCACCAGACAATTTCGGGCAATTGTCAGATAGTTTGCAGCCACAGGCTATGCCCTATGCTTGTTCTGATTCGCGCTGCAGTGTCTCCTGCAGCAGCTCACGGTATTGCTGCACGACGCCGTCCGGGCCGGCGATCTTCACGTCATTTCCAAGGCCCATGATCCAGCCGAAGAATAGGGCGTTGGCGCTGACCTGGAAGTGGATCTTGACTTTTTTGTCTCCGATGTCGAGGATCTGTATGTCCTTGCCGAAGCGGTCGATGAAGATGCCGCACTTGTAGAAGGGGCAGACGATCTCGACACCCTTCTGCTCGGAGTCGAACATGCCGAAGGTGCGCGAGGAATAAGTGTCGAAGTCGACGCCTTCCACCGACTCCCGGCCCAGGCGTGAGACGTCCAGAAGAGAGACGTCTTTCATTTTATCAACACGGAAGATAGCGCGGGTCTGCTTGTCGTGGCGATAGAGCATCACATAATACTCGTTGTCCTGGAAGAAGACGCCCCAGGGACTTGCTTCGTAGACTTTGCACTTGCCGGTCTCCCGGTCTTTGTACCGGTCGACCAGCTGCTTTTTCGTATTCCAGGTCATGTAGCGAAATGTGACTGCCCGGTCGGTCCGGATCGCCTCCCAGAGTGCGTTCAGGACATTATAGCTGGAGTGGTTGTTGACTTTCATGTTCTTGTCGAAGTCGGACATCGTGTGGAGGTCCTGGCTTTCCGGCCGGCTGACAAGCTTCTTCAGCTTCTCCAGAAGGTCCTCCGTCTTGCTTTCGGTTATGAAATGGGAGTTAATCACTGCGTCGCACAGGATGTTCACCTCTGCGGGCTCGAACTCTCTTTCCTCTGCCCAGTAGCACATCTCCTTGCCGATGCGGCGCGACTCGATCATAAGCCGGTCGCCGATGTCATCGGTGTTCAAGATCCCGGCGTATTTCTTGATGGTGCGCTGGCTGATCGAATAGCCCTCGCGGGTCATCATATCGATGATTTTCGAACTGGATATGGGATGATTTTCATCCGTTTCCGTCAGGAGAAGCACCCTGAGACGGAGAAGCCCCTCGCCATTTTGTCTGTCTGCTGAAGCCCTGGGCATATTCTGTCCCCCTTTATCAGATGAAGCAAGTGCCAGATGCGGCTCCGGGTCGCTGCATCATATGCTAAGTGTAACGAATCTGATGGGTAGTGTCAAAATACGAAAATGGTCTTCGGGAGCATCTGCCTCCCGCATGAAACTTTTTCCGGACTCGTTCTTACAAGTCTTGAAAATACGGATTTTTGCATTATTCTATAAGTATCAAGATGCTTTTTACTGTGAGGCTTAGCATGAAGATTACATATTTATATCACAGCGGTTTTCTGGTCGGGACGGAGACCGCGAACTTTCTTTTTGACTATTGGCAGGGAGATCTGCCGGAGTGCATAAAGTGCCGGGAGAAAGAGGTGCCTGACACCAATACAGCGACCGGCTCCGGCAGGGCGACCGGCTCCGGTCAGGTACCCGGCACCGGCTCCCGCAAGCCTCTGTACGTCTTCATCAGCCATTCCCACGAGGACCACTACAATCCGGCGGTCTTTGACTTGAATGCGGACGCCTACATCTGTTCTTTTGAAATGAAACCGCTTGTCAGTGAGAAGATCAAATCTGCCCACAGGGTTTTCTTTCTGAAACCGCATCAGGGACTGGAACTTCTGCAGGAAGACGGCCGGCTGACACAAGTACTGAGCGGAAAGACATTTCCGACCTTCGACGACCTGAGGAAGTCCGCGGGCAACATCAAGTGGCCGGAAGGACCGGACTCGGACAGCCAGGAGTACATCGGCGTGTACACGCTTGCCTCAAATGATCTTGGAGTGGCGTTCTGCGTCAGTGCGCCGGAGGGCGACATCTACCACGCGGGGGACCTCAACAACTGGTGGTGGGACGGCGACGCCAAGGATCAGAGCATGGAGCGCTTCTACCTGAGGGAGCTTTGGCGAATCCGCGGGACCCGGTTTGAGGCGGCGCTGATTCCCTACGACCTGAGGCTGAAAAAGCCCGGGTACGGGATCCGGGACTTCCTCTCCGCCGCAAGGAGCGACGTCATCTGTCCGATGCATCTAAGCACATCGCGGGAAGTTGCCGCCCGCGTGTTTTTCGCCGACCCGGACATCAAAGCCGCGCTGGCCGCGGGCAGCCCGCGCCCGCGGATCGTTTTCTGACAATTCCCCGAATTGTGTCTGAATTGACTTGAATTGTCTGGTGCCTGGCACCAGACAATTTCAGGAATTTTCAGACAACTCAGCTTTCCGCAAGGTCTGCGGCCATGTCGGCGTACTGGCGGGTGTAGAGATCGTGGTAGTAGCCGTGGTGCTGCATGAGCTCGCGGTGGGTGCCCTGCTCGATGATCTTGCCGTCTTTCACGGCGAGGATGACGTCGGCGCCCACGATGGTGGACAGGCGGTGGGCCACGACGAAGCTTGTCCGGCCTGCTGTCACGGTTTTGATCGCGCTCTGGATCTTATGCTCGGTCACCAGGTCGATTGACGAGGTTGCCTCATCGAGGACCAGGATCCGCGGGTCTGCCAGCAGCGCCCGGGCGAAGGAAAGTAGCTGCTTTTCGCCTGTCGAGAGCAGGTCGCCGCCCTCTCCTACCTCAGCGTCAAGCCCGCCCTGCATCCTCCTCACGACGTCGTCCGCGGACACCAGCTTAAGTGCCTCCCAAATCTCCGGATCCGATGCATCCGGCTTGCCGTAACGCAAATTATCGCGCACCGTCCCCGAGAAGAGGTGCGGGGTCTGCAGCACATAACCGATGTTGCTGTGCAGCCACAGCTGCGACCTCTCCCTCGCGTCACGCCCGTCGATCAGCACCTGCCCCGACGTCGGCTCGTAGAAGCGGCACACCAGATTCACCAGCGTCGACTTGCCGGCACCGGTCTCGCCAACGATCGCAACATTGGTTCCCTGCGGAACCTTCAGATGAA
>Ga0326514_10000145_pt1 | contig 43534 bp, 71 predicted proteins | sample 3_2548_0518_D_FD_203653 | JGI IMG/M metagenome (GOLD analysis project Ga0326514, IMG submission 203653) | Bovine rumen microbial communities from UC Davis, California, United States - 3_2548_0518 | ecosystem: Host-associated > Mammals > Digestive system > Stomach > Rumen | place: USA... | reverse complement strand
TGCTTTGAGCGAGACCGGTACGAGCTGGATAAAAATTAAAAAGGTCTATATAAATTAATATATAGACCTAAAATTAAATTAATATTTTATATACTTTTTATGTTTTATAAAATACTTATAAGCTTTAGTTGCATTGGTTTTTCGAACTCCGTAAGTATAACTAGCACATCGTTCATAGGTTTTAGCAAAAGCTAGAGCAACAGTTTTTTCATTTTTGATTTTACAAAATTGTTTATGACTATAACCAGAAATAAAACCGAAAGTTTTAAATTCAGGTTTAATAGTTTTCTTTAACAATTTAAGCTGCCTATCTAAATTCGCCCCAGAAATGCTTGGATGATTACTTAAACTCCATTGGCAAATACCATAATAATTGCCAGTATACATTTTATGCTGAATGTTTAAGGTTTGACCTCCACATTCTGCCATTATATTTCCCATAATACCTGCACAAACTTTGTCGCTATAACCTTGTTTTTTCATATTATTCCAAATCTTTGCAGCTATTGGATATTTTTTACTTTTAACATATTTACTTTTCTTTTTTCTTTTTTTCTTTTTCTTAACAATGATTTTTTTCTTAGTTTTTTCTTTAATTGTAATAACTTGAGTGGCGGTTGTCGGTTCTGTTGAACTTTGACCGGCACCTTCAACCGTTACCATACCAAAGCATAAAGTTAAAATAATAGTTACGATTGCTAATATTGATAGTAGTTTCTTTTTCATAATAATTATGTTTCCTCCTAATATTACTATTAGGTCTTCGTTGTGTTATTATTAAAAATAATACTCTGTCTTTTTTACGATTTCGTAATCTTCTATTATAATTTGTGGTTGATTATTAAAATAATTCAACTCACATTTGCCAATAACATTAATAGTTACACAACCCAAAGAAGTATCAAAATTTGCGTATTCTTCCTCGGACGACCCGAATTTAATTAAGCTTACATCATTTAGTGGATATGGTAAGCTTATATTAAGAACGCGACCTTTGAATAAATTGGCTTGTTCGCCATTGATAGAAATATTTTCTAAAGCAATTAAAGGTTCTTCTACGCCCTTGCCCCAAAGATTAGCCCATTCAGTAATATTAACTAAATCTACTTTATTTAAATTATTTAAATCATAAATAAAATCAACTCGGTATCTTGGGGTAAAGTCAAAGTTTGCTAATTTTTTATTGGAATATTCAATAAAGTTATTTAAATCTTTGTCTTGAATTCCAGCACCAAAAGCATTTGCATGGCCTTCGGCGTAAATAAAATATCCACTATCGGTTAAGAATTGTTTAAAATCTTTTAATTCAGATTGTTCATATCCTCTACCCGAACCTTCCCAAGTTATGATAGGTTGTTGAGCTTCTTCATCTTTAATTACTTTATTTAAAAGTAATACAGGTCTTTGATATTCACTCATAAGTTGATTGGCTATCAACCCAGATAAATTGGTATCCACAGGATTTTCCAATGGGATTAATAATATTTTATTCTTTAACAAATCTTTGTCTATTATAACCTGTTTAATTATCTCTAAGCTAGCATCTCTATTTTTGGTTTGTCTATTTTTGATGTTTTTAGAACTTCTGCAAGCTTGTTCTACTCTTGATTCTAATTGTCCTTTACATCCTCTTTTGGTAGAAGGTATCATTTCATAGGCTTTAAAATCAAGCATAGCCTCAAATAATAAAAGTCTTTCAGTATAAGTACCTGAACGATTTACCGCATTAATATAAGGAGCTATATAAAAAGCTATTTTAAATGGAGTAATTCCATTTCCTAAATGATAATCGTCAGCCAATACCATACTTTTAAAATAAGGATTGTAAATATTTTGAATACCTTTAGCAACTAAATGCTTAGTTTCAAAATCTCGTAAATCCATCACATCAGCAATTTCTCCAAGAGCTACTAAATCTATAAAATTTTCTGCATAATGTTTAGATAATATTTTATCTAGGTAACAGCAAAATTTATATACCATACCTACGCCCGACAGAGATTTTGTTGGATAATCACACAATTGATTATTAATAACGCAAGCATAATCAGAAACTTTTGGGGCCTCATGGTGATCTATAACTAAAACATCAATCCCTTTTTCTGCTAAAGCTTTATGAACTTCATAGTCATTACTACTAGAATCTGGCGCTATCACAAGTTTAACATCAGCAGGAACCGCATCTAGCACAATTCCATGAGATTTGTCTGAATGAGGCTTATAAGAGATATTGTTTTGGACAAAACTTGGACATATACAATTTAAATAATTAATCAAGAGTGCGGCTGATGTATATCCATCACAATCTGAATCAATTTGTATAAAAATCTTATCATTTTGTCCTATATGATTAACTAACATTTTAGCACCAGTTTTAATATTGGCGATTAAATCAGGGCTAAGAATATCAGAATCTTGTGTATTTAAATAATGTTGTATATCTTGGAATTGAATTCCTCTATTTACCAATATCTATTCAATTGGTAATAAATTTTTATCTTTAGGAGATATTAATTCATATTGCATATTTAACTACCTTCTTTCATAAAATTATTCTTTCTTTAAAGAGCGTTAAGAATTTATCTTTTCCTTCATCTATTGGACTAGCTTTATAACTTGTAATTTTATTTTTGTCAAAAATGAAACTTATATTTATATAATTCTTATATCTTTCGTTAATTTTTTTTAAATTAGTAGTCAAATGTTTAAATTCTTTATCTCCTATTTCTTGAAATTGTCTATCAAAAGCTATTATAATTTCTTTTGCTCCATTATCAAGCAACATTTTTATTTGATAAGTTGAAATTGTACTACCACAACAAGCTACCGAAATATCATTTTCAAATCCAAAAGCAGATTGATATTGAAGCGTTGATTTTTCTGATTCAAAAATAATAGCTTTTTCCATTTGTTTTATATTTTGTTTACTTTTATTTAAATTATATAAATTCATTCCTAAAGGATGTGTATATAATTGTTTATTTATTAATAAAGGGCGATATTTTCCGAAACGCTCGGCGTCTTGAGTTGAGAGAGTGCGGCCTCTTAGTCCTATAAATCTATTATTTTGGTCGTAATGTGGAATTGTAATTTGACTACCCCCAGGATAAAATCCTATGACCGCCCGCCGCATACTTTCAACACTAATTCCTTCATTAATCCAAGGTTTTATTATTACATCATAATTTAATTTATTTAAAATTGATTTATCATATTCTTTTAAAATTATATTTTGTTGAGAAGATTGTTCTATTGCTTCAATACGAGTATAATTTTTAAATATATTCCAATCAGCCATTTTTACTTCTAATTCATCTATTGGAATACCCGATATTCCAAATTTAGAAGCTATCATATGAACAGCTTGATTTAAATCAAATTCAATATTAAATTGATTTTTCATAACTTTTATAGTTAATTCAAAAATATCAAATGTTGAATCACATCCCGTGTAACATCTAAACAACCCACTATTTTCATAATAATATAATTTTTTACTGCCTTCGAAGGGGCGGTTATGGCAAATGGTTCGAATAATTAATCCTGTTGAACAATATTCTGGCTCACCGCCCCATTCTTCACATAATTCATATATATTATCAATAGTTAAATTTTCTTTAACATCTTTTTTGTCAAAAGATAACATTAGTTAATTACTACCTTTTGACAAGGATATAATAATCCACAGTTATCATTAACCCATTGAACTAAAATTTTTTTAGCATCAACTTTTCCTTCTTCATAATCTTCTAAAATACTATCAGCCATTTTTTTCGGCATTTGATAACTAAATAATTTCGGTGGTTTTACTATAATTGATTTTGCCATATTTCTTCTCCTTTATTTTAAAATGCTGAATCTTCATCATCTACAATAATTTTCATATCATTAATACTTAATAATTCATAATCATAAGTTGTTGCAAACATAGGATCTATCCTACAACATCCCAAATCGGCTTTACACCACAAATAAATACCTTTATATCTACCTCGTCTATTTTTATAAATAGATATTTTTATTACTGGCGTTTCAAAAGTATTAGAATTTAAAATTGGTTCTAAAGCCTCTAAATCTTCAGATTTTACAGTTAACATAATTTCACCCACGTCAATTTTCCTTTGTACTTTATATTTCTATAAAGAGTAGACTATATCTTTACCATGAGAATTAATATTCTTTTAGGTATCTCGCACTTCCATATATTTAATATGTACACCGCGCTACCGGTTAGTCGTTGAACCTTTCTCTATTCGAGACTTGGCTGCTGATTACCCATTATTACGACACTTAGGATTTAACCTTATATCATTTCTTATATTTTTTCTACTTTCGTAACTTTCGCATTTAATTTTATTTCAAATTTATGCTGTAGTTATAAGAACTTTAGGGCTTCCCAGCAATTCACGAGATAATAATCATTAAATATTTCTATTTAAGACGACTGTTTCTAAATTTTTATAAATACTATATTTTCTTTCTAAATGTGTTTCACAAGATTCATATAATTTTTTTAAAATTGCATATGGTTTATTCGTACCGCCACATCTAATATAATAACTATTAATATCATTATTATTTCTTTTTTCTAAATGAGTAGAAATATTACAAATTGAATTTATCCATTCTAAAATTTCCTTTGTTCCTTGTATACTTAAAGAATAATTATTATATTGAGAAGTTTTATTAATGCTGCCATCACCATCAAAATATCCGCATATATAAGGTAAATAATATTTTTCCTCAATATTTGGAGGTTTTAAAATTAAGCTTTTTTTAGGAGGAACACCCTTGGCAGTTAAATCATCTGACATCTAAATACTATAAATATAAAATTTAGACATTGGAGTATTATTAGAAAAACCAGCATTAGAAACATAATCAATTATTTTTCCATCTGCATTACAAAAACTTTTAAATTTTTCTATATGCTATTTATCTTTCTAATGTAAATTTAATCCAACTGTAGCATTTCCTTCTCTTCGGTAATTGATTCCATCGGCTGCTAAAAAACCTAGCCAATAAGCTTTTTCTGAATTATCAATTACTTGAAAAATATTCTAATCTTTTTTAATTTTAGTTGTTTTATTTCGTAATTTAATGTTATTTTCTAATAAAACTCGTTTTATTACATTTCTACTTACATTAAATTTATTTGCAATTTCTTTCTAAGTCTAGTTATTATTATACATTTTAATTATTGTATTAATTTGTTCTTGTGAAAATATAATTTTATTCATTTTTATCGCTCCTATAATGGTTTTAGGATTAATCCTATATCTATTATAAAAACTATAAATAATAATTTATAAAAATTTGTCCAATCAGCGATTGCTTTTGCACCACGCAAAAGATTTTGATCAGGCGTATCGGCATCTTGATATTGTCCATTAAGCTGAGTGGCTGACATTATAAATATGCCATATTTATTGCATAAATCTTTTAATCTAATAGATAACATAAATAAAATATTATCTTCTCTTAACCTAACTCCACCAGAACGTCTTGTAATTTCTTCTAATATTTTTAAACTTGTATGAATATAATCGTGACATACATAAGATACATCATGCTCTCGAATATGTTTTTTAATTGTATTTTCAATATCTTGTAATGAAAAATCTGGTAATACTTCTATATAAATTGGACTATCTTTTAACAATTGAGCTGCTTTTTTAATTCGCTCTAATTCATCATCTACATATTGTCCATTTAAAATATGTTCTTCATTCACACAAGCTAGAAAAGCTAACATCATAGTTTGTACTTCTTCTAACTCTTGTTCTGTTGTTATATATAAAACTGGTTGAGACACTCCATTTTTAATCCAACCAAACATGGCATCATATATTTGATTGCAACCAATATAACAAGTATCAGCTATTAATGATCGTGATTTACCAACGCCAGTAGCGGCCGACCGCAAATAAAACTTTTTTAATCTTGCTCCACGAGTGACTGTGTTAATCAATGAACCATATAAAGGAACTCCTACTTCTGGATATTCTGACAATCTTTCAATTAATTCAAATACTCCTTCTCCAGCTTGATATGATTCACTAATTTCATTTCCTAAATAATCTATTTTAACTTTTTCTATCTTTTGGTCTATTTTATTAGCAATATCTATTAAAGAAGAATTATCTAATAAATCTTCTTGAATTTGTTTTCGTTTGGTATCTAATATATTATCTGGATCGTATATATCAGTTACATCTAAACCAATATCACTATAAGCTCTTAATAAACTAAATTTTTTTAGTCTATTATAATAATAATCAAATGCTGAAGGGATTGCTGCATCTGCGGCTTTTATAAGCCATTCTTCTCCTTTTTGAGAATTAAATATTGCTTCACTTTTTGGTCTAGTAGATAAAAAATCATTAACAGTTTTTAAATCAATTACTTTTGTTCCTAATTCATATAATTTATAAATCGTACCAAATATAACTTTATGAAATTCATTAGGAAAATCTTCATCTGTTAAAATATACTTATCTGTATTTTCTAATAATTGAGGATTATTATAAACATTACCTATAACTTGAATAGTAGCAGTTAAGTCATTATATTTACTTCCCATAATTATCAACCCCCTTTATCTAAAAAATTAAATAATTTGCGTTTTTTAATTTTCTTTTTTGGAATTGGTATATGTACTTCTTGAGTTGAGGGAATAAATTCTTTAATTGTTTTATTTTGATTTTTTTGTTGAGCCAACCAAATATTATAATAATAATTATAAGCTTCACGATAAACATAAGGAACAATTCCTATTCCATTATTTGCTTTGTTTATTGGATTTTTCTTTATATCATAAAAATAACATAAAGCTCGATGAATACCAGAATAAGTATATTTATTAACTTCAATAAAAGTTTTTAATTGTTTTTTAATTTTCATATTGGTACTAATATCTCCAAATTTATCTTGTAAATATTTTAATAATTTTTCTTTATCAGCTTGTTCTTTTTTTTCTCGTTTTTGAGCTTCTTGATAACAAGATAAATGAGCATATCGTCTTTGACTTAATTGATAAGTAGGAATCTTATCTCTATCAAATTTTTTCTTACAATAAAAACAGGTAACTGGATGTGCTATTTTTATCACTTCTTTTACATTTTTCTATATATATTATATCATATTTTTATAAAAAAATCAAGTTAAGGAATTTTATCCTTAACTTGATTAAAATTATGCCATTAAATCAGATTTAATATCTTCATTAATTAAGAAAATAAATTCAGCTTGTTCGATTGTAGCATTTGTAACTTTTTTATTTTTACCCAAATATTTTTCAACAATTTGAGTAATTCGTGGCGTATAATATGCTTTATCTTTTTGCATTAATTGTCCAACTAATTCTTGAAATTCACTTACTAATTTATCATAATCGTATTCAACCATGATATTAGTAATTTGTTTTTCATCTGTTACAAATTTATTTTCTGTTAATTCAGCTTCTTTATCAATTGCTTTATTTAAAGCATTAACTAAAGCTTGATAATTAAAATCAATTACAGGCTCTATATATTTAAAGCGGCATCCACAAGAAATTGTGTTATCTACAGAACGAAGATACAATTTAACTGCAGATTTACCATTGTCAATTGTTGGTTTAGCATATCCATAAAGGTCTGCCATATTTTCAATAATTTTTCTTGACGAATCACTTAAAGAGGGACGAATAATTATTTTTTCTTTACCATCAATATTAATTATAGATTCTTTATCATGCGAGATAAAACAAACTGCATATCCCATTTGAGTTAAACCTCTAAAAATTTCCTCAAATTCTTTTTTAAACGCTGTCCAACCCTTACCATAACCTAAGTCACCTAATGCATCAACATCATTTTGATTGCAAATATATTTTTCACACATAAGTGCAGCTATGTCTACAGTATCTACCACAATACTCTGGAACATTTCTTGTACTTCTGGTTTTTTAAGTTGTTTATAAACTTGACGCATTTCAACCCAACTCGTAATATCTTGCGCTTTTACTCCAGGCAATGCATTATAACCGCGCTCAAAGGCAAGAATTAACGCTTTCGGCATTTGAGAACCAAGTGTTGTTTTACCACTTTTCGGAGGTCCATATAAATATGTAATATAACCAGATAAATCTCTACTAACTTGATGTGGTTGTAAATTTAATAAATCAATAGCCATTATTATTTATCTCCCTAAATTAAAAATTAAATTCAGTAGAAGGAGAAGCCACATTATTAGATTGATTATTCTTTTTATAATCATCATATCTTGTTTTTAAAGTAGCTAAATAAGTCTCTCTTTCTGACATAGCTTCCTTTAATTCTGCCGCTGTAATTGTACTTTCATCATCCCACTCATAGGGTTCTGGTTTAGCTCCAGTAATAACAAAATCTTTTTCTGTTGTTGTAGTTTCTTGAACGTAGCTTTCACCAAAAGCAGATTCTTGCTCATACTTCTTAACAACTGTACGAGAAATCTGTTGACCCCAAACCTGAGTAAATACAGGCTCTTTCTGTGAAGCTTCAAGTCCTTCAAAATAAGCAATAGCTTTAGGGTTAATAGCACTAAACTCTACAGGTAAAATACTACCTCTAAAATCAAAAATAGCACCTTTAACAATTAACTTTTCTGGTCTGTCACGTTCTTCATCGGCTTCAATATTGCGAGTTCCTGTGATTAACATATCTACTTTAAAAGTATTTCTTACTTTTTCATTGTCTGCTTCTACTGGACTATAAGCAGAAATAATATGAATAAATCCGCCTTCATTTCTTTTAACAGAAACCAATTCTACATCGCCATTTCTATCAGAATAAAATTCATTTAATCCAATAGCAGAATCAATTCTTAGTTTAGTTGCCACATCTGCACCCTCAGACATAACAGTTTTATATGTTCCATTAATAATTGCCTTTAAAGTTGTATAAGTATTATTAATATTACCTTTATTAGTTGTTGCTGTTACATAAGTAAAATGAACTGGAACAATATTTGTTATAGCATCATCTGTTGCTATACTAATAGTTCCTGTTATATATTGTGTACCTGGATTCTTAGAGTTTTCTCCAGTTACTCTTTCTTCTAAGTTATGTTCATATAAAAGTCCTACAATATGTGTTTGATTAAATTTTTTCATTATTTTTCTCCTTATTTTTTATTTTTTCTAACATATATATTATATCAAATTTTTTCATGTTTGTCAATTTCTTCGAGCATATTATCAATAATTTCTTTTAATTTTATTAATTCTTCTTTTCCCATAGTAATTAAATCTGTTTCAAAAGGTATACCACATAATAACAAATCGTTGTTTTTAAAAAAATCATATAATTTACAAAATACTTCATCAAATGTTTCTAAATCAAAAGGTAAGTTATCTATATTATATCTTAAAACATAAACTTTATTTTGATTATTTACTTTTTTAACTTCAAATACTTCTTTATTCACTGTCATCATCCTTTAATTCATCAATAAAAATTAATTCTTGTGCATATGGTAAAGTTCTTGCCCAAGAAATAAAATTAAGAGCATCAGATTTATCTTTGCCAGACCACTCATTTAGTTTGTGGAATCTACGCTGACCTTTACTACACATAGCTAAGAGATTTTCATAAGTTAATGTAACGGTGCGAGTCTGTAACCAAGATTCTGGAAGCCAACGAATAAGTTCTTTCCAATATTTCTTATTTTTGGTTATTAAATATTTCTGTCGTAATTGTTCTAAGCTGTCCACAAAACTCCAAACTCTAACATCAATAGGTACATCATCTATAAGCATTAACTCTGATTTATAATCATCTATCTCAAAGCACTCATTTGTAATTGGTTTATTAGTTAAAGTGTGCATTGTGCTTGTACTATTTGCAACTGTTCCTACTTTATAAGTATCAAATTCTTTCCCGTGTGTTTGATACTAAAACACGCTGACTATTTTTTACTCTCAGTTGAGAGGAGACCGTTTCGATATACGTATCAATAGTATATCTACTCTCCCGCCCAGAAGGCAAAGGAGATAGTCGATACAGGTTATACGTTACAATAAATTTTTAATAGTGTAATTTTCGTCATTTAATATAATCAAACGAATATTATGATTTTTACAATACTCTTGCTTCATTTTATCGTGTTTCTAAAGAATTTTAAATCCTTTACCCCAAGAGCCTTGCGGTTTTTCGTAATGTTGTTGTCCATTATATTCAATTAAATGAGATAATTTTCCATTATTAAAAATAGCAAAATCAAATCTTAATGGTTTTTTATCTTTTAAATCAGGAAATATATATTGTTTAGCGAATTCAATATTATTATCTATTAAAATTTGTGTAATTTTTTGTTCATTTTTAGAATTTATACAACCACAAGAAGTCGTTTTTCCATTTCTAATTGTAGAACCTCTAGTAATAAATATATTTTCACAATATTTGCATAAACATTTCCATAAAGCAATTTGTTGATTATCGGAACCTGCTCTTTCTAATACTTTAATTCCATCACTTTCAAAATCAGTCATATCATTTATATTTTTAGTTTCTAATTTTTTACAACCACAACTTTGAGTATGACCAGATTTTAAGTTGCGAGTATCAACAATTGTTTCATTTCCACATTTACATTTGCATTTCCATTTTCCACCTTTTATATATTCTAAAGGTATTAAATAACCAAAAATTTGATTGGTTAAATCTTGTCTCGGTTTAGAATTACGCTTTTGTTTCATAATAATATTCTCCTTTTACTTTTATTATATATGAAAAACGTTTCTATAACTTTATAAGATTTTGACCCGTATTTTCCCACGAGATTTTACCCTCGTTAGCATACCTCTTTTAGATATACCCCGCTGATAAACGGAAAAGTCTTTCATTGGCAGAAATTTTACCAATAAAGTGGAGCAGTAATATCAACGCATACAAAAATCTGTCGCATAAATTTACGATGTTCTGGACCTGATGTAATAAGTTTTTGAGCTAATTTCATATCTTTTGGACCAATCAAAGCATATTCTAAAATATCAAAGTCTTGATAAATAATTCCATTATTTTTAAAATATTCAGTTGTTTTTTCATCTTGTGGTAAATCACAATCGGCAATAAATTCTTTTTGGGCTACATCAAATCCTTCTATAGAATCTAGTCCAAAACGGCTATCACTTTTAGCCCAACTTTCTTTTGGGTTACGCATACCACGTAAAGCCCCTTCAAAATTAAATATTCGTGTGTTTTTAAATTTCATTAATTATTCCCCGCTGTTGCATTATATCCAAATTCTTGCCCATGAAAATATTCAATCCAATATTTTTCTTTTTCATTTAATTTATTTTCAGCACACTCTTCAAGTATTTCAAAAGAAAAATTTTCTACTCCAACAGAACGCATAGCTGGATAAAGTCTATTCTTAGTTGCTTCATCTGCTCCTATACCTCGTCTAACATGCTAACGAAGACGTTCTTTTAAATTAACACTCTATCCAATATAACACATTTTATTTTCTAAATTAGTTATTTTGTATATGCCGCTATGGCGTCCCGCCCCTAAGATTCTGCCTATCAAAAGATTAAAAGGATGTTCATAATAAACTTTCCAAATAACTTTATTTAAAGGTTTGCTATCTCTTAGATAAGGTTCTATTTCTCTTAATTTTTTAATTTCTTGAATATCAAGTTCTGATAATTCTAATCTATAAAAATTATCTTTGTTACGAATTTCTTCTTCTCTAATATTAGCTTGTACTGCTGCATTGACTTTTTCTTTTAAATCATTTAATATTTTTTCTAAATTATTTCTATTTACTTGATTATTTCTCATAAGTTCTTTTAAATCATCAGCACATTGTTTGGCTATATCCTAATATTCTTGTTTTAATTCTTTTTCATACTATTGATATTCTTGACCTAGTTTTTCGGCAGATAATTCAAATTTTTCTTGCATAATTTCTAATTTATTGTCATACGCTGTTTCGGCAGTTTGTTTGGCAGTTTCAATTAAATTTTGTGTATTATCTAAAATATCTTGCAATTTAGATTTTTCGATTTTTAAATTCTAAATATCAGAAACAATATTTTTCTTCTTTTGGATATTTTCTTCTAAATCTAGCTAATATTGCTAATTTAGTTTTTTAATTTTTTCATTTTCTTGAATTGTGCGTTTAGCTTTAGGTAAAAATATTAAAGTACTTATACCAAAACCAGCACACAATCCAATTATAGTTAAAATAATATTCATTCTAATTTTTTGTAAAATAAAAGGGTAGATTAACTACCCTTTTATATTTTATTCCTTATTCGGCATCTGCGTCAGGATCAAAGGCAAGACCTTCTGCTGTTAGAGATAAGAATTTTACCTGCTTATGAGAACCATCTTCAAGCTCAATTTCTGCAGGAGTTCTTACTCCAAGACCTTTCTTCTGAATAGCTGAAGTAAAGATACCATCTACTTGACGCTTCTCAAGACCAAGTGTTTCAGCTACATCCGCTGCAGTAACCTTTTCTCCATTAATTTCCTTTAAATAATTTAAAACTTTCTTTGAATTTTCTTTCATAGCCATAATTTTTTTCTCCTTTTTCTTAATTTTTATTAATTTATATATAAAAATTGCTTGCTCAAATAATTAAGATAATTTTTCAATATAATCTTGAATTAAATCATCTAATATCACCATATCTTCAATACTTTTAATTTTTCCAGAGAGCTTTATTATTTCATCTTCTGCTTTTCGTTTATCTTCTTCGCTTATAGCTTTCTGACTTAATAATATTTCAGCTTTAGCAATTTTTTTAGCTAAGTTTTTTAACTCTTTCTATTTCATAACTTTTCCTTTATTCTTTATTTTGTAATAATATTATACAAAAAATTTTTTAATTTGTCAAGAATTTTTTTATAAATTCTTCTTCTGTAAGAATTTTTACTCCAAGCTGTTTTGCTGCTTTGTTTTTCGCAGTTTGAGATTCTTTATTATTATTAATTAAATAATTTGTTGATTTATTTATAGATTTAATAAATTTACCGCCAGCTGCTTCAATTACTTTTTGTAATTCATTTCTATTTTTATAATTATTAAGAGTTCCAGTAATACATATTTTTAATCCTTTTAAAGTATGATTTGTTTTTTCATCTTCTTTTGGTTTTTCGATAATCTCTATATAATTAGCAATCAATATATCCGCTTCTTTATAATCAAAATTTAATAAACTTTCTTTTTTTTCTGGACCAAAACCATCCCATTCACAAAAATTAAATTTATTATCTATTAATTCTTTAAATTCCTTATAAGAATTTACATGTTTACATATTTCTTTAGATACATTAAGTCCTATCAAAGGAATTCCAATAGCAGCAAGAAAATTCTCTAATTGACATTTTTTACTATCTTCAATAGCTTGTAAAATATTATTAACTGATTTTTCTCCAAACCCAGATTGTTTTTTCCATTCATTTTTTATAGAAAATAAATTATAAATATCTATAATAGAACTAACCCAATTCCAATCAATTAATTTTTGTAAAGTTGCTTTAGATAAACCCTTAATATCTAATCCTTTAATACCACAAAAATGATCAAGTCTATTAATTAATTTTCCTGAGCAAAAACCATTAGAACAATATAAAAAATCTGTTTTACCATCATTTTTAATAATAGTTTTTGCTCCACACACTGGACAAACTTTTGGTATTGTTATTTCATCTTCTGGACTAAAAATTTCTATAGGACGTGTTGCGGCAATTTGAGGTATGATCATATTGGCTCGATAAACCAATACTTCTTGTCCTATTGCTTTAATGCCTAAACCTTTTAAAATATTTAAGTTGTGTACACTTGCTCGTTCAACATAAGCTCCTTCAATTTTCACAGGTTCAAATTTAATAACAGGTGTTAAAACCGCAGATCGACCCATTGTCCATTCAATTCCAGTAATTTTAGTTAAATAACTTTCATCATAAAACTTATAAGCTATAGCATTTTTAAAATGATGATCTGTATGTCCAAGAGAGGCACTAAATGTTTTACTATCAAATTTAACTACCACTCCATCTATCGGATAAATTGATTGATTTTTTAAAGTTTCAACTTCATTTTGTATATTATTTTTATTTTCTATTATAAAACAAGGTACAATAGTAAAACCTAATTTATTAACTCGTTCTAATTTATTACTTAATAAATCTACATCCTCAAAGCCTTTAATAACTTCCCAAACAACAAAAGTTAATTTACGAGATTCACATTCATGCGAATCTAATAATCTAATACTTCCAGCGGCAAAATTACGAGGATTCTTAAAGTCTTCTTCAAATGCTGAAAAATCTTCATTAGTACATAAAATTTCGCCATCTACAATTAATTCATCTTTATATTCAATTTGTTGCGGAACACTATAATTAACTTTTAAATTATGGGTTATATCTTCACCTATATATCCATTACCTCTAGTTTCTGCTTTTATTAATTTTCCATTTTGATAATGTAAAGAACAAGTTAAACCATCTAATTTACTCATTATAATACAAGGCTGTTTTTTATCTTTTTTAATAAAATTGTAAATATCATTAATGTTTTTAGATTTGTCTAAACTTAACATTAAATGATTATGTTGAACTTTTTCTAATTTTGTTTTTATATCATAAGAAATAGATTGAGTTGGTGAACAAGCATAAATTGCTTCACCATTGTTTTCTCTTTCTTTTAAAACAAAATAAGCATTATCCCATTCTTCATCTGAAACAATAGGTTCACCTAATTCATAATAACGAGTAGCTAAATTTAAAGCTTTAATTAAATCAAGTATTTTAACAGTTCTTTTATTATTAAATATTTTTTGAATATTTATCATAATATTATCCTTTTTTATTTTATTTCTATAATTATTATAACATAATTTTTTATAAAATACAAATTAAGAAGAGGAATATAATCCTCTTCTTTTATATTTTTGTTGCTTTTATTATATTATTATCTACAATTATTTTTGCTCCGGCCGAAGTACGACTTAATTGCGGAATATCTTTTGCTTCTATACAAATTGATTTAGAAACTCCACTTATAAAAACATTATCTCCATCTGTAACCAATATGCCGCAAGCCAATTGCTCATTTTTATCTAAACATTTTGCTCCTTTTCCGCCACGTCTTTGTTTTGTAAATTCTGAAGTTTTAACTCTTTTGCCCTTTCCGCTTATGGTAAAAATTCCAATATCATCTTCTTGGTTGCGTAATGGTAGAGCAGAAACTACAAAATCATTTTTATCTAAATTAATGCCTTTAACTCCCCTAGAAGTTCGTGAACTAATTGGCATTTCTTTAGTTTCAAATCTAATACTTTTCCCAAGAGAAGTAAATAACATAACTTCTTCATCTTTCATTAAAGTAACAGCTACAATTTCATCATCTTCTTCTAAACCAATAGCAGCAATTCCAGTCTTTTTACGAGTTTTACAATAATCTTCTAATTTAGTTCTTTTTATATAACCTTTTTTAGTTGCAAAAAAGACATAATCTGCATCAGTATCTCGATAAATTGAATAAATGGTTTGAGGTGTTTCGTTCTCTGTTAAATTAATTAAACTTTTAATAGGAACACCCTTTGCGGCATTTGTAGCTTCAGGAATATCATCAACTAATAATCTATATATTTTACCCAAATTGGTAAATATCATTAATGAATCAACTGTATTTGTTCTAATTGTAGCCATTGTAATTTCATCTTGTGTTCTAATTCCTTTACCTCGTTTGCGTTGAGTTCTAAAATTAGTTACTGGAATTCTTTTTATTAAACCACCTTTTGTCATTACAACAACGCATTTTTCTGGTTCTACAAAAGCTACTCGTTCATCATCACTTTTTTTTTCTTCTAATTGAAGTAAATCAGTTTTTCGTTCATCTCCAAATTTATTAACTAATGACATTAAACGCATTTTTAATTCTGATTTTTGGATTTTTTCATCATTAATTAAAGTTTTTAAATCATCTATTTTCGCAATTAATTCTTTTTGTTCTTTTACGACTTCCATTCGCTCTAATCCAGCCAAACGCCCAAGTTTCATATTAACAATCGCATCAGCTTGCCTATCTGTAAACTTATACTTCGTTTGGAGTTCCTCTTTAGCGGCCGCCGCAGAATTAGATTGTTTAATTAAAGCTATAATATTATCAATATCTTCTAAAGCTTTTAATAAACCATCAACAATTTCTTTTCGACTTAAAGCTTTTTGTAAATCAAATTTACTTTCATTTATAATACATTCAATATTATGTTTTACATATATATCAATGCAATCTTTATAGTTTAATTCAGTTGGAGTTTTATTAACCAAAGCAATTTGATTATAAGCAAATGAAGATTGTAAATGAGTTTTATGAAATAATTGATTAATTATGTATTCAATAGAAGAACCATTTGTTTGAATTACTATTCTAATACCATCTTTATTAGTTTCATCTCTTATTTCAATTATACCTTTAATCTCTTCTTTTTCGCATAAATCTCCAATCTCAGTTAATATTGTTTCAATAGTAACACCATATGGGATTTCATAAAAAACAATATTATTATCTTCTAATTTATATTTACCTCTTATTTTTATACTACCATGTCCAGTAGCTAAAATATTAGGAATATCAGATTTATTTATGATTATTCCGCCTGTTGGAAAATCTGGACCAGGAATTGTAGGTTCTTTACCATCTAAATAATCATATATAGATTGTGCAACTTCTGTTAGGTTATGCGGCGCCCAATTACACGCAGTAGCAACACCAATTCCTGTATTTGGATTACATAATAAATTAGGAAAAATACTTGGAAGTGTCTCAGGCTCTTCATTTTTATCGTCAAAAGTAGGAACAAAATTAACGCATTGCTTTTTTATTCCATCAAGCAAACCTTCTTCAGCCAATTTACTTAATCTCGCTTCTGTATATCTATAAGCCGCCGCTGAATCACCACTTATATTACCTTTATTGCCGTAAAAATCTATTAAAGGATAACGCATTACCCAATCTTGAGCTAAACGAACTAAAGCACCATATACACTTGTATCTCCATGCGGATGTAGTCTAGCGAGCGTATCTCCAACTATATAAGCACATTTTACTCTTGGCTTATTTGACGTTTTGCCAGTTGAATAAGCACCATATAAAATTCTTTTAGCTACTGGCTTTAAACCAGTTCTTGCATCAGGGATAGCTCTATCTGAATTAACTGCAGCTGCATATTCTATAAAATTTTGACTTAATTCTGTAGTTAATTGTTTCATTATACTACCTCCTCAACATTTATATTATTATCGGTATATATTTCAGCTTCTTGAGCAGCTTCTAATGGATTTTTATATTTTCCATTTATTTTTTTCATTTTCATATTAAGAAGATAATCAAAAAATATCTTTTTCCATTTTTCATTATGACCAATTTTGTCCATTATTCTTTCAAATTCTTTATTTATATATTCAATTGTCATAAGTAGCCTCCTTAGAATGTTCTTTAATAAACTCTTTTCTTGGAGTTACTTGTGTACCCATTAAATCATCAAATAGTTTATTGGCTTTTTCTATATCATCTACAGTAACTTGTTCAATAATTCTTTGGTCTGGATCTACAAGAATTTGTGTATCTTCAGCACTCATTTCTCCTAATCCTTTTAATCTGGTTATTTCTCCAATTTTTTTATTATGTTCTATTTTATACTTTTGTAAAGCTAAATCATCTTTTAAGAAGATATATTTATCTTTATTGACTGCAACTTTATAAAGAGGTGGAACACCTGCATATATATGACCATCTAATATTAAATCTGGACAGAACGTCCAAATAAAAGTATAGAAAAGATTTTTGATATGACTGCCATCCGAATCCGCATCAGATTCAATAATAATTTTCCCATATCTCAAATCTTTTTCATCATATGTTAATTTCATTGTTTTTGAATCTACTTTTAATCCAAAAGCCTCAATCATTGTCATAATTTCTGCATTCTTTTGGATTTTTGCAAGGTCTGCTTTTCTTACATTAAGAATCTTCAGTTTATCTTATATTTCTATAAGTCCTGACTATCTTTTACTCTAAGACTGTGTCAAAGTCTATTATTGAGTACCCCATTTCCCAAAACGTATCAATAGTTTCAGTACTTCCAGTCTAACCCGGAATAGTCGATACATGGTTAATTTATATTTTTATAAATCTAATTGTGAATAATTCTATAAACTGTTGTTTCAGAAACACCATATTCTTTACCAAGTTTTTTTGCACTAATTTTTTCTTCTTTATATCTTTTACGTATTTCTTTTACCTAAAAATTTAATAATTTTGCATTTGTATAACGTATTTCATTTTTTTGAGGAATATTACCTACTGTCTTATAAGAGCGTCCTAATACAATTCTTTTAAAAACATCTAAGCTTGGATATATATCTTTATAATCTTCATGTATTTGTTTACAAGTTTCTCCATCTTTATATCTTTGACGAATTAAAATAACTTCTTTATCAGTTAATTTTGCTCTGGGGTGATTTTGCCCCATTAAAGAATAATTTTTTTCTCTTGTTTTACGTCTTTTTTCTTCTGTCTCTATAGAATGAATATTTGGACTCCAAGAAGTTCCACCTTCTGTTGAATTGTATCCATTATGAAAAGTATCAAACAAAGCTATATAATATTTCTCTTTTTGATTTAATTCTTCTTCTTCACACAATTCTAAAACAATAATATCAAAATTTTCCCAACCGTATTTTCTTAAAGCTTTATAAAATTTGGTGTTATAACAACTATTGTTTTTATTTAAATAATCTGTTTTATGATGACTATTAAATCTTTTATAAATGTTTTTTGCCTAACCAATATAACAATGATTATTTAATAAATTAACTACTTTATAAATACCAGATTGTTTTGGTAATAATTTCATATTTTTCATATTTTCCTCCTTTCTACAATTTTATTATTATTCACATTAAATTTTATTATAAATTAAAATCCACACGGGATTGTCTTCACCTAAACATATTTTGACTTATATGTGTAATGGTCAGATTTCCCCGTTAGCCATTAATTAAAAATGACCCTGTTGATAAAACAGTTAGAGGTATAGAGGCAAGTTTTTTCTTTTACCTCGAATTGGAAGTACTGCTTGCGTTTTGTTATCGCGAGCTAGCTTAAGGTTTCCTGAGGCCGAATCACCTTCGGTTATGTAAATCTCACAGTCAGACCGTGTCTTACTATAACAATCAGCAAGTTTACTATCAAATTTAATAACTTTTTTCTTTTTGTTGTTAACATCTCTTGCAGCATCTCTCGCTCGTTTCGCCGCTTCTCTAGCTTTACGAGCATTAATCGCTTTATCGGCAATTGTTTTTATCTCTTTTTCATTAATAATAAACCATTCATTTAATTTCTCACTTATAATATTTAAGAATGGTTTCATATTAATCTGAGTTACGCGAGATTTTACCTGTGCATCGTATGATACATTAGGAGCTGTAATATTAAAAATAAGATACATTCCTTCTTGTATATCATCACCAGATAAATTTACATCTTTTTCTTTTAGCCAACCTTTATCTCTAAAAAATTTATTAAATTCACGAGTTAATAAAGATTTGATTTGAGCTAAATGCGGCCCGGCCTCTGTAAGACCTGTATTAACATAAGCAATAAAATTTGAATTATAATTAGTTGTATATGTTAACACTAAATCTATTTTATTTTTATTTTCAGAATAATTAAAATTTAATCTATTATTAATTATTTCTTTTCTTTTAACTTTTTGATCTACTAAGTCATTTAATCCATTTTCTGAAAAGAATATTTGTTCTTTTCCATTATCATTTAATTTAATGGTTAAACCTGGACACAAACAAGCAATAGTTTTAAATAATTCTTTAATTTCTTCTATATTTACTTCTGTATGAGTAAAAAATTCTTCACTTGGCTCCCATTCTACTGAAGTACCATTTTCAAAATCTACAGTTTTAAATGAATCTCTTTTTTCAAAAACACCTTCTTTAAAAGAGCAGTGTTCTGCTTCACCATTTCTATATGTGTAAACATCAAGCCAATGACTTAAAAAAGTGGTGATTTTTGAACCAATTCCAAAAGAACCTAAGGAAGTTCCTTCGTAAGTTCCATCTTCTCTATATTTGCCTGAAGTATTTAAAACACTAAAGGCAGCTTCAAGAATAGATTTTCCATCATCTCTAAAACTATTTGGTATAAATCCTTGACCATAATCCCTAACTCTTATTTTAGATTTATTTATTTCTACTTCAATTTTATTACCATGTCCAAGCCGAAATTCATCTACAGCATTAGAAAAAATTTCAATTAAAAGTTGTGTAGAGTATGTCGTATCACCACAATATACTCCTGGTTTAAGACGTGTAAACTCAAGTGGATCAAGACTTTCAATTGATTCTTTAGTATAAATTGTTTTATCTATCAAATCTTTTTTCCTCCATATTTTTTTATTATATCTTCTTTTGTTGTCTTATTAGTAGCTAGATAATCTGCTAATTCATTACCAAGTATATTATTATGACCTTTAACTTTAAATAGATTAATTTCATAACCTTTACAAATTAAATTATAATAAGCTTGAAATAAATCCAAATTTTCAATTTGTTGTTTATTTGATTTTCGCCAATTATTGTTAACCCAGCCAAAAAGCCATTTTGTTAAAGAATTAACGCAATAAGCTGAATCGCAATATACTTTTACGTCTTTATTTTTGCCATATTTTATTAAAGTATATAAAATAGCTTTCAATTCTTGGCGATTATTGGTTGTATCTTTTTCAAAATGTTGATAACAATCTATTAAAACATTATTATCATTACAAACAACAACTCCATAACCACCTTCACTATTTTTAAAACCATTGTTTCGACAACTTCCATCTGTATAAATAATCATTTAATAACTCCAAATAAATATCTTTCTTTTTTATATTTTCTTTCTTATACATATATATTATACTAAAAATTTTATTTTTTGTCAAATAAGAAAACAAAAAAGCTTAGGATAATGAAATTATCCTAAGCTTTTTATTATTAAACTTTTTTAACATAATCTAAACAAATCCAACCTTTTAATCTATTAATATAACCCCAATTTTTTTCTTTTTTAGAAATTGTAATTTTTTCGCCGTATTTTAAAATACCTAATTTTGTAGCTTTTAAATTTGGTTTATTTCTAATATTTAATCCAATTTTTGAAGTTACTTGAACTTTATAACTAGGAGATTTTTTAGTAGTTTTCTTTTTGGTATCTTCTTTTTTTTCAGAAGATTTTTTAGATGTTGTTTTCATTAAGGCAGCAACATCATTTCTAACATCTTTCATTGTTTTTCCATGTTTTTTAAACCAATGATATACATCTGAATGTCCTGATCCTAAACCTAATTCATAACTATCCCAATGGCATAAAATAACAGGTACTTTAATACCATTATAAGTTACTGTGCCTTTTGGATTTAAACCATATTTCTTACATAAATAAGCTGTTAATTCACAAGCTTCTTTATATACTGCATCAAAATATTTTTTATTATTTAAATCTGCTTCACAAATCTCGAATTGAATCCAACCATTATTACACGATCCTTTGCGGCCACCGCCACAACCCCAAGGCTTATAATTCCAAGGCATTGTTTGTACTGTAGTTACCGTACCATCACTTAACTATCCAATCCAAGCATTTAATCCAGCCTATACACTAATATGATTCCAATCATTACCATTAGAGTTTTTTCCTAATTTTTTTATTAATTTATCATAATTTTTATCATTCTTGCTGGGCTATACATAGCGTCTTAAAGTAGGGTTATTAGCTCCAGTAGAATGCCATAAAATACCTTTAATTGTCATTTTAGAAGTGCCTTTATAACAAGTTGAGTTTGTTTGCATACATTTTAAAGGTTTTTTTGTAGATGAATATTTCATAATATATCCTCCTTATAATTTTTCTGCTAATTCAGCAATTTTACTTCTATGTATATATTTTAAAGTTATTTCTCCATATAAATTAGAGCCTCTAAACACTTTAGAAGCTCGTTTCATTCCATTATTATTACCCGCAAAACTTATATCATCAACCTAAGTTTTGCAATCGCCATCTATAATACAAATACTATCTTCACCAATTCTTTGTAAAGCTAATTTCATTAATGTAATATCTAAATTCTAAGCTTCTGAAATATAAATTCCAGCATTCATTCCAGTAGTATCATATCCACGAATATCTGAAAAAGGTAGTAAAATTAATTTGTTTTCTGCGATTAAGTTTTCAACCTCTATTTTACTTCCTAATTTGCTCCCTAAAAGATTGCCGATTTGCGAATCGATAAGCTTCTGATCGCGAGTGCCTGGGTAAAATCCTAACCTTGCAGAATTCTTAGTTGCGACAGTATTGCAAAAAACTATAATTTTATCAATTCTATGTTTTTCTAATTCACTAATTAAAAATCCAAGAGCCGCATAAGTTTTTCCGCTACCAGCCGGTCCTTTTAACATAGTAATTTTATTATTAATTAAACTATCAAACGCAAGTTTCTAATAAATATCCTATGGTTTTATTTTTCCAAAATAATCAGAATTAAAATTATTATATTTTAAATAAATTAATTCTTTACCATTCCATTTAAATAAATCAACTACTTCATTATTACTGTTTTTTAAAATTAAATATTCATTTGTTAATAAATTAAAATAATTATTATATTTATTCTAATTTAATCCACTATAAAAATCTGCCATATCACAATCATTTAACTATATTTCTTTGTATCCAGTATAATCATCTTCAGCTAACTATACCGATGAAATACTATCAGAACCGAAATACAAATTCGCCATATTATACAAACTTAAATCGTTTGTCACAAAAGTTAAATCATCTGGATATAAAAATTTATCACAAAAAATGGCTGAAGCCAATATTTTTGTATCATTGTTTATTGGCAAATCTAATGTTTCAATTTCATCAAGCATTTTATTTTTAAAAATAATCACTTCATATTTTTCTTTATAAGTCATTAACCATTTTGTTAAAAATTGAGCTTGTATTTTAATATTTTCTGATTTTGTTTTAGAATTTTTGATTTCTTCTAACTCTTTAAGAGTAATTGAGGATAGAACAAATGTTCGTTTACCTAATTTTTCGGCGGTTAGTTCTAATAAACTACTAGTATCATAAAATTTCATTTGAATCTTTAAACCCCACTATTGGATTAGATGAAGAATTTCTTTGTGCTATTTCTTCTATTTTTGCGTTGTTTTTAGCTATAATTTTGGCGTTTTCGCTATGTGTACATTCTAATCGAGAAATAATTACTTCTACTATTGGGTTAACTAACGGAATAATAAACATAGCGAACAAAACTCCAATCATAAAACAAATTATATTAATAATAATATATGTCAACCCCTTTATTTTTGATTATATAATATTAAATTTTAAAACAAATAATTTAATTATTTTTGTCCTATTTATTATTTTTCCTTAATTTTTGGTACAACATCTCTTTATTATTAATAAATTCATTTAGTTCTTTTTTTTCTTCAAAAATTAATTGTTTAATACTTATTAAATCAGCTTTATATTGTTGTATCTCTCTTTTTAAGAATTTGCTTTCAAAATGGTCTGGATTAAATTTTTTATAATTTTGCAGCATATTATATGTTTTTTCTAATCCTTTTAATTCTTGTTTAATTTGATTTTTATGATATTTTAAAACATCTATTCGACAACGTAAAAAAGCAATTTCTTGTCCAGTATATTTACTACACATATCTTCGTCATCTGGATGACAAGTAGCTACACCAAAAAAAACATTATTATATTTGTCTTTCATAAGACAGGTTGCTGTTTTAGTTTCTTCATCCCACTCTAATAATGGTTTCATTAATTTGTCCTCCTAAAATATTTTTTAATTTTCACTTATAGTATACCATAATTTTTTTTAAAAGACAAATTAACCTAAGTTTAATTAGCAACACTTTAAGGAGGGTATTGTGTACCCTCCTGCTTAGTATTATTATTTTTTAATTAAACAATTATTTTACATCAAATAAAATATTAGAATTATTACCAGTCATATACGTTGGTAATTTACCATTCCATTTTTCTAAATATAGCTGTTTTAAAATTTCAGGTGTCAAAGATTTTTCTAACATTTTATTTGCTTCTGCCTCGGCATTTGCTTTAGTTTTCTTTACTTTGGCTTCAGCTTCGGCTTTTGCGATATTTTTACCATTTATAATAGCTTGTTTTTCTGCTTCTAATTGAGCTTTTTGTTTTTCGGCAATAGCTTTATTATATGACTGATCAAAATCAGCATCTTTAACTATAACTTTGTTAATAATTACAGAATCTTTTCCATATTTCTGATTTAAGCTATCCTGTAAATATCCAGCAACCAAAGGCTCAATTTTAGATCTATTCGTAGCATCTTCATCAAGTAATGTTTTACTGCTTGATTTAATAGCTGATGAAACTAGACTATTAGTGATTAAATTCTTATAATCTGTTACGTTAGCAAATAGCCAAGCCGATTTAGTTGGACCAATTTGATAAGTAACTGTAATATGATTATAATAAATTGTAGTTCGTTTATTTGTTTCTGCTGAAATTTTATTATCAAAATTAATATCTTGTTGTTTGTTATTTACTTCCTCAACGGATTGAATAAATGGCATTTTCCAATTAAACCCAGCTGATAAAGTATGTTTATCAATTTGCCCAAAAGTTGATTTAACTCCTGTTGAACCTGTTGGAATAATTATAAAACTTGAACTAAATACAATTAATATTAAAGCTATTAAACTTATTAATGCTTCAACACCATATCCTTTTTTCTGTTCTGGGTTATTAATATTCCAATAATAAGTTAAACAAGCTACTATTATAGCAGCAATACCTATAAAACATCCCAAAATTGTAATAAAAATATTCATTTTTTTTCTCCTTTAATTTTATTTAATTACTTCAATAAAATCAGTAATTATATCTAAATCTTTTGCTTCTTTTGGATGAATTATCCAATCAATTTTATTTTTTCTGTTTTGTTCTAACATATCTCTTGAAATAAAAGTACGATCAAATACATAATCTTCTATTTCTTTTTGCATATAATCTATTTCTTTACGCTCTTCTATTAAATCTTGATATTTTCCTTCTCTTACACACCTCATTTGATGATATAAAAATCTACTATGTTTAGAAGCAAAACGTTTTTCTCCTGCTAAAAAAATTAATAATCCTGCACTCATAGCATATCCTGTACAATATGTATAAATAGGAGTTTTTGAGTTTAATATAATATCAATTAAGGACCACGCTCCATATACTTCTCCTCCATATGAATTAATATATATTGATATAGGTTTTCTTTTAAAATCTTTTTTTGTTTTATCTTGTTCATTATCTTCTAAAATCCAATTAATTAAAGTTGAATTTACAGCTCCAATTTCTTTCCCTTCATCAATATCACCAGCTAAATAAATTGTTCGTCTATTCTCATTAGTGTAAATATTGTCTGCCATTTTACACCCCTTCAAACTCTTTACGAGTTTTTTCAATTTTATTGGTTAAATATTGTTCAAGTAAATTGTATAAATCTGGATTATCCCTTAAAGATATAAAATTATCAGTATTTATAATTATTTCATTAGTTTGATTATTAACAAATTCAATATGTCCATTAGCACAATTTCTAAGTGCATTTCTTGCCGATATATATCTTTGCAATTCATTATATTTTTTTCTGGCTTTATGATATTGTGTTAATGTCATTTTCAAATTCCTCAACAATCTTATTTAATTCTTTGTTTAAACAATTATAAAAAATTTCATATAACTTTGGATTATTATAAAATTTTAAGTTTATATATCTATAGTCATTTTTACCGAATAATGATATATAGCTATTTGAATTTAAATCTTTTAATTTTTCAATAAAATATTTAAATTCTTTAATTTGTTTATAAGTATCTACATACTGTTCAAAATCTTTAAATTCAATCATATTTTACTCCTTTTGGTAGTCTAATTGATTATTCTCTGCAGCATCTTTATATTGAATATATTCATAATCCCAACTTTGTTGCCAAATATCTTCAAGAGAAATAGGAGTTAAATTGTTTGTATCTAGACCAACATGAAAACTGCCGTTAACATAACCAGCAGGAGCTTTTCCATGAATATGACCATATAGCAATACAACTTCTGAATTATCTTCTCTAATCATTTTATAGAAAGCTTCATTTTCTATTGGAAAATGATTTAAAATAAAAAATCTACCTTTATATGTAATATAATCAATATCTTTTACTTCAATACCATATTCTTTAAATTTAGAAATGCGGTTTTTCGTATCGTGGTTGCCACGTATCAGGATTATGTGTCCATTAAGACGTGGAAGAATTTCATCTATGCCGTCTAACATTCCCATAAAAAAATCACCAAGAACATATATCGTATCTTTATTAGATACAACACTATTCCAATTATTTATAATAGTTTCATTCATTTCTTCAATTGTTTCAAAAGGACGTGTTTCGGGCTCGTATTTAAGAATATTAATATGATTAAAATGACAATCAGATGTTAAGTAGATTTTTCCCATATATATTCACTCCTTACATTTTTTACTATAATTGTTTCTAAAGGGGGTTTAGTAAAGTTCTCATACATATTTATAATTACATCTTCAGGCACTCTTTCTCTACCCGTACGATTATTATTTCTTTTTAAACAAACTTCTATCGGAGTATCAAAATAAATAAAATGAATAGGGTATCCTCTTAAATCGTTTTCATCGATAAAAAGAGTACCAAACACATGATTTAAAAGTTTAGCTCTTGAATTATAATTCAAATGTGTTGCATCTGCTATAACATGATCATAGTCTGGATCGTTAGAATATAAAGCCTCTTTAATTTGTCTTATAAATTCTTTAAAAACTTCTTTTTCATGTGAAAAATATTCTTCATCGTTTTTAATTATCTTAAAACGAATTTCATCTCTTGAAATTACTTTTGCTCGTGATTGCTCATGAGCCCAAGTTGTTTTACCAGAACCGGGAACGCCGCACAATACTACTAAAGTTTTCATATTCTAATCACCTATTTTGCTTTCTTTTAAAATATAATTTATTGATTCTTGAGCTTCTTCTTTAAACTTGCCATTGTTAAAATCTTGTAAAAATTGTTCTTTTTCGGAAAAACTTCGGACTTCTACATGATTTACTTCTTTTTTACAATTAGGACAATATAATTTCTTCCTATGTCCTTCTGGGTGTAAATGAGATTTTTTTCTCATTAATGGTATACCACGTTTACCACAATTAAGACAATAAAAATCAGAATTAATTACTTGTTTTCCTTTTGCCATAATTATTCCTCCACTTTAAAAACGTGCCAATCAAAAGTATCTAAATTTAATAAGACTGTTTGTTTAGTTTGGAAAGTATAACAATCTATATCAATTTTATGTCCATCGCAATATAAAAGTGGAGCTATATCAGTATTATCTTCTTTATTGAGTTTTTTAGCTAAATATGGAATTGGAGTATGTCCGTGTATAATTATTCTATCTGTTGTAAATAATCTAGAAGGATTATAAAAATGTGTTCTATTCCACAATAATTCTTCTTCTACTGGAATTGTATTATTATCTGTGAAACCAGCGTGGGTTAAAATTATTTCTTGATTATTTTTATTTATATAATTATATGTCAATTCTAAATTATTTAAGGCATTTATCCAAGCGGGATTTTGACCATCATTAATCCATCCGTTTAATGTACTTTCTCCTCCATTATAATAGCACAAAGAGATTGGATCTTCCCACCTATCTTCCCAAGTCAACGGGGTTTCTTCTCCGACCATAGTTCTCATAGCTTTTACTAACATATCTTCATGATTACCTTTTAAATAAATCCATTGAGGATTGTTATAGATAGCTTTAATAGTTTTCCAACCATCTGGACCGCGATCTCCAGCATCACCAAGAAAAACTATTTTATCTTCTGGTTTTATAAATTTACATATCTGCTCATATAAGTTATAGTAGCCATGTAAATCTGAAACCGCATATATACTCATTTTTTATCAACTCCTTATAAAATATTATAAATTTTTATTTTCTATATATATTATAACAAATTTTAATAAAAAAATCAAATAAATCCTATATTATACTAATATAGGATTTATAATGTTTAATTTAAAAGTTTACTAATAACTTGATTAGCAATTTTCATGTCAACTTTGCCTTTTAATTGCGGCATAACTGTCTTCATAACATTGCCGCGGTTCGATTCTGCGAGTACACAATCGGCAGATCGGCATATTTCTACAACCAGTTTTTCAATTTCTGTTGGATCAACTATTACTTTTGGACAATATTGATTAATAATATATAATCTGTTTACGTATTTATTTTTTAATTCCGTTCTATCTTCTGGGCAAGTATCTATCATTTCTTTGATAGTTTTTTGCTCTTTTAAAAGAGTTTTATCTACAAGGTTATCGGTAATATTATCTTTTTCTCCAATATCAATAGCATTTTTTTTGATAGCACTAATTACACTTGATAAAGCTTCTTTTTTAGCTTTATCTCCAGACTTCATAGCTTGTATCATATCTTTTTGCAATTCATTAAATGTCATTTTTATACTACCCCCTCTAAATTGTTTGCCATTGAATATAGTTTAATTCACAATCTGGCTTAATTTGAAAAGTTTCTCCATTTTTATTTTTAACAAAGAGAACTGCATTTGGTAAAGTTAAAGCTTGATTTATTATATTTTCAGCCTTTTTAATAGGCGGATCAAGTATATATAAAAGATTTAGATTTTCCATTTTATATTATAGATATCCTTTCTCTTGAAGTTGTTTATAAGCATTTTTAGTTACATAATATTTTGGAGTATAAAATTGAGGTGTAGCTTCAAAATCATAAGAAATTGGAGTAGGAGTATTATTCTGCAGAAAATTAGAATATATTTTATTTAATATCAATATTTTTAAATCGTTTGACTATACAATATATTTTTCTACTTCTTTATCAGCTAATTCTTCAAAAAAGTTATTAATATTTTTATGTTTTTCTTTATTAAACCCTTCTTCTTCTGCATAATTATAAAAGCTTTCGCCGTAGCATGTCCAATTATCGACTCCACCACTTTCTAAAGCTTCAAGTTCTAAATAAGCTTTAATATATTCCTGTAATTGTTCTTTTGAAATTATACATTTATTTAAATTTTTCATTATTAACCTCCTTATTTAGAATAAAAGCGTATTATAATTCAACAAAATTGGGCTTATTGCGTAGTCGATTCATTTTATTTGTGCTTTCAATAATCCATCTTTTAACCCCTTGAGCACAAAACTTATGACCATTAGTATATTTCCCAGTAGAATAAACAATTCCTTTACTATTATCAATTTCATAAATCCAAGAGCACCAACCCTTATTATCCTTATCGGAAAATGAAATGCGAGTAATTTGATTGTTTTCAATATGCGGAAAATAATTATCAGATCCATTGAAATTATCGCTTACATCACACATCCATTTAAATAAGCTTTCTAAGTCAACAAAAGATTTTTCAAAACGAGTTCTTGTAAAATCATTAAAATATTGTTCGCCTTTAACAGTTATCATTAATTTCCTCCATTTCTTCGATATCAGGATTCTCTGCGTCAGATTTGATAATACCCTCTAAAATCTTGAAGCTAGTGTTCTTGTGCTTATAGGCTGTAAATTTAGGTCTATTAATAATTCTAACTACAACACCTTCTCTGATATGAGTTTTTCCTATTGGGTCTGGTCCATCGTAAAATTGCTCTGCAATATCTTTTATATAATCACCTGGAGTTTTTAGTAACCATTCATCAAATTCTTCGTTTATATCGGTTATAAAATCTTCGATTTGAACGAACCCATTAGTAACCTCGTTAGGAATATACCCTTTCCAAAAGACAGGTACACATTTAACCCCCATCTGCTCACAACGATATCTCATATAATCTGGTGTATATTCTACTACATCGCCATCTTCATTGGTCATAGTCATACGATATACATAAAGAGTGGTTTTGGGTATTATTTCATCAGGCTCTAAAATGCCGTGAGATGGAATAGCTGGTTGTGTATAAGGATAAATTACATCTGCAAATCCATTATCAGGATCGCAACCATATGAAAAAACAGTGGTATCACCATATTGTTTAATAAAGTCTTTATCATTTATTTTTTTGTTATTACAAATAGGCATAATAGGACGACCATTATCATCAAAACCTAAAACTTCATAATAAACTGTTTCACCTTTTAAAAGCTTTCCTTTAAATGCGTTAGAGGTTAAGCGTCTAAACTCATTAGAACCATAAAAGCCACCATCAAAATTCTCAAGTACAGTTCTACGTGTTCCAGTTACATAACCCCAATCATAAATAGGTGTGCCTTCACGTCTTAAAATTCTGTCGAATATTGTTCTTTTATATCCAGTTAATTTGGGTAAATATCCAGTACGTTGAGAAGTACCATGCATTTTAAGAGTAATTTCAATTAAATCATTTGGTTTAAAAGCATTTAAGTTATAGGCTAATTGCTCTGTGTCAGCATGTTCAGCAAACAAAGGAGCAATAGGTACTTTCTTTTTTCTTGCTTTATTACCCTTACTTGTATTATTTTTTGGATTAGTTCTAGGAATATATTTGCGGCAAATTTCATGACCATCTAAAACATCGATTCTATCTCCTTCTTTAAATCCATTAAGAATATCAGGATTAAGATAACTTAAAGAAGAAATTGGCATAATTAAACCATCTGATACATTTCCTCTTAATCGAATGGTTTTAATATTGCGTTTGTTTGGATCTAAATAACCTCCGCAAGGATTACCTTTTTCATCCTTTCTACGAACTAAATCATTATATACACAGTATTCTTCTGATAATTGTCCATCTGTTGGAAAATAAATATATAAATTATTTTCGTTAAAGGTATCATCAATTACTACTGTTGTGCCAAAAACATCGCATATATATAATCTGTCTGAGTTTTCGGCTTTTCTAATATTTTTTAATTTTGTTATATAGCCATAATACATTATTTATCACTCCTTAATTTCCAATATCCACCTTCATAAAGCTTTTTCTTTTTCATAGAATCTAACAAATCATAATATATTTTTACATAATTTTTTGCTTTTTTAGGACTTAAAGTTTGTCCTAGGTCATAATATTTCATAACCCAAAGCAAAGCAGTTTTTAAATCTTTAAAATAAATAACTTGTTTGGTTTTAAACTTTATGACTTTAATAAAATAATTATCTTTGTCGCCATACCCATTTGCCGACCATTTATCTTTAATATTTTCAGACCATTCAAACCAGATATCTGGGGCTTTTTTAAGATTATATCCTACTGGTTGTAAATTGAATTTTATTGTTTCAGTTTCTAATGCTTTTTTATCTAAATTATTCTTATAATCCTCTGGATTTTTTATATTTGGAAGATTATTAAAAATTATTTTTAACATAAAAGCATCGGTTAAAGCATTGTGGGTTTGTGCGGTTTTTAATTTAGTATAACAATTATATAGTTCAATTAAGCGATAATTTTTACCATAATATTCTTTTACTTGTATGGAATAGTCAATAAGATTTTCGGCAATTGTAGTAGCACAAGCTATTGCCTCCGTATCTGACATATGCTGAATTGTTGTATTTAAAAAATCTTTATCACAATCACCATAGACATAATATTTGCGGCACTCGGTCTTGTTTGTGTTTGAGCGAGTGCCGCAAATCCACTTATAAAACCGCAAAAAAGCCTCATCGGCGGTTGGTGCGTTTTTTAATTTTTTATTAGTTAAACCAGTTAATTTAGTTAAAAAAGGTGTAATAGTTTCTTGATTGCTTGGTTTAACTTTTGTATAAAATTGTTCCCCCTGGTCCTCAGAAATGCAACCAATACTAATGATTTGTCCACTATTGGTTGCTTCAAAATCAAGAAAATAATTCATAATATCAATTCCTTTATTTTTATTTTTTCTTTATATATATTATAACAAAATATTATAAAAAAATCAAAAATAAGTCTTATATTTAATATAAGACTTATTTTTTATTAAATTCATTATATAATTGTGGATATTCATCTCTCCAACTATCAAACCAAGCTTTTTTAGCATGACACCAAAATCTTTCTCCTTTTTGATTTTCTGCTACAACGCCAATATCAAGTCCTAATTTGGGTTTTGCTAGTTTAAAATAACCAATAATAGTTAAATTAAATTTTTCTATGCTTTCTAACAAGTCATATGGTGTTAAAGCACAAACCCAAGTATTCCATAATTCATGGTAGGCATCGCCGCAATCATATAGTTCATGGTTTAATGCTTGAAGAATTTCTGTAATTTTTTTCATTCTTTTTAATCCGCCTTTTCAAGTTTAGATTGATAATAAGTTTTATCATTATAATTTGGAGATTTATCTAACATATAGAAATTAATATTTGATTCAATAGTATCACAGAACCAACGTTCCCATAAAGCATCTAATGGCTCAATATCTGTAAAATATTGTTCCACTTGCGGTCTTTCTACTCGATCGGCGTGAAAGTGCCCAAAAGCCCAAATTCCCCATTTAATATTTTGATTTATTTCTTCTAAAAATACTTCCATAGATTTATCTACTTTAGATTGGTCAATGCCATTTAAAAATAAATCATATGGCTCTACCGAAAGTGGACAAGTATGTGTTAATACTAATTCAAATTCTTTTCCTTTAACCGCAGACAAAATTTTTTCTTGCTCGCTTTTGGATAATTGTTCTTGAGGAAACCAACCAGAACCTTTAATTTCTCCATTATTTCTTTTTAATCTATATTCTTTGTCAATAGAGTAAGCTCCTCCAATTACTAAGGTTTTTTTGTTATCTATAAAATAAGTATTTCCATCTATAAAATATCTAATTCTAGGGTAAGCTTTTTCATAATATACAACGCCTTTAACTTTTGGATCGTGTAACTTAGTCATAGTAGGAATATTTTCTGGTCTTTCTTCGTGATTGCCTCGAACGCAATAAAAATAAGCTTGACATCTATTCATTAATGATTTTTTTAAATAATTGTCATTGATATTTAAGCAAAAATTAATTCCAGCATCTCCAAGAATAATAATGGCGTCTTCTTTAGTAAAATTTTTATTGTAAAAGCGAGAGAAATCTCTATGAGTATCTCCAGTAATATAAAAATTCATTTTAATCACTTCCCCTTGATTTTATTTTGATATAATTCTTCTATTTTATTCCACTCTTGCCTTTCTATGCCGTGACAGATAAATTTTTCATATAAATTATAATAACAAATAGTTAAATAAGTATTATTCATCCAACTATCATATAATAAATCGTATGAAACTTTATCCCAATGTTCATCGACCGAAACAATTTTATTCCAAACTCTATCCATTGTGCGATAACCACGTTTTGTCATTTCATTTCTAACCAATTGAGCGTATGTAATAAAATCGTCCATTGGAAAATTTATTACTTTATTAACTAGTATGTGATTAGGTGTTCCATCTGTTAAAATTTTCCCTGCAATAGCAGAAAGTTCTCTCCATTGAGCAACTAGCTGAGCTCCTGGCAGCACAGGAATGAGGTCTTTATGCCATAAACGCATATTTTTTATTTTTTCCTTTCTACTCTATTTTTCTATATATATTATATCAAATTTTTATAAAAAAATCAAATAAAAAAAGTGGAAAAGAATACTTTTATTCTTTTCCACTTTTAATTTTCTAATCCCCAAGTTTCCCATTCTATATAATCACATAAACCTTCTACTGCATCGGGTTTATTGTCATATACTTGCGAAACTGGAATTTTTTCATTATTAATAATACAATAGTTTTGATCCATTAATTCTATAGGGCCTGATTTAATTATAGGAGATGAATCGAAAGTATTGTAATACCAAAAATCATTCATTATTTATTCCTCCTTAATTATATTTTCAATATTTTTATCTAAAATTAAACATATAGCATTTTCTAAAGCTATACTATAAGCCGCTTGTTTATCAGGATATAAAAAATCAATTTCTGACTTCATTTTTTGAAGCTGTTCTATTACCCAAAGAATCGGCATTTTTTTCATACTATATCTTCTCCTTTAATTGTCCAAGCTGGATAATCACCTATAGTTATTTTGCCTTCTTTTCTACTTAAATCTAGCATAATTTTCTTTTCTTTGGCTATTGGATCGTTATAGACAAATATTTTATATGTTCCTATAGGTAAAGAACTTAATTTTTTAATTATTTCCATTATTTTTCTCCTTTATATCTCTACAAAATAAATTAATTATAACATATCCTTGCTTTTGGCACTTTTTTATATAACGAACAGCTTGTCTTAAAGTATTGAATTGTTCACTTTTATCCCAACACCCAATATAAGGGTATCTTGCAGCTAAAACTTGATATTTATTTCCCATTTTTTCACCTTCCTTAATGAGTTAAGAGGCGTAATATTTTTTATTCTCCTCTAACCATTTATTTAATTCGTTTGTTGTCATATATTTTCTAGGTAATTCATTAGCTAAAGAAGCAATACTTTCTAAATATAGTTCTCCAATTTTATCTTTTGTATAATAATAATATTTAGAAAAAATATCTTTATACAAATAATCACCATAACTATAACTTGCATCTTTTGGTTCTACTAATGTATAAAAAATGTTCCGAGCATATTGTCCATTGATTTTAGCAAAAAATAATTTATTTGTATTATAAATTCCAAACATTAAATAATTCTCCTTATATTTTTTCTTTATTATATTATAACAAAATTTATTATAAAAATCAAAAAGAAGGATTTTAAATTAATCCTTCTTTTGATTAAGCCCATATAAAATTTTCTTCTGAATCAACATTAGTTAAAAAATCGTATAATTCTTCCCAATTATTAATAAAATATGGCTTTGAATCTTCCATATACGCCGATTCAAGATCGATTTCTTCATTTTCATTTAAAACAGATTTTGGAATAGTTAATGCTTCAGCGTGTTTATCTATTAATAAGTTAGTGGCTAATTGAACAAATAATTCAGAATTAGGGTTAAAATGTAACCCCATTATGGTTAATATAAGTTTATCAGCAATTTCATCATTTGAATAAATTTTTTCAAAATTTTCCATTAATATAACAAAATCACCATCGGTTAATTTGATGTCATTAGACATTCGTATAACTCCTCCCAATATTTAATTTCTGTTGTTGTATTATTATTTGAAGATATTGTAATAAAAACGGTTTTACCAGTTCTTAAAAATTCTCTTGTTTTATTTAAAAATTCTTGCGGTCTAGGGAAAAGTAAACTTATAGTTTCTAAAAACAAATTTTCCCAATCTTTATTTTCTTCTTTAAATCTTATATCTTCAAAATCATATATTAAATTTATAAACTTTTCTTTTGTAAGCATAATTAATCTCCTTGAAATAAAAATAAGGTCGTTAATTATTTAATTATAATTAACGACCAATGAGAGAGGTAACTAAAAGTTATTAAATAAATAACTTATTGGAGCAGTATAAGGGATGTGCGCCCTCACCGTCAGTTTGGAAGACTGAAATGCTACTATTACACCAATACTGCATAAAATGGCACCGGTGTTTGGTTCCGCCCCAAATCCCGTAGTTTTAGAGACTACTGTACTAGCTATTATACTACACCGGATCGTATCATAATATAAAAAATAAAAAATTGATAAGGATTTGCACCTTATATAGCTGTTTTATAAGTCAAAGTATAATGACGTTATCAACGCCACCAACCCAACAACCTGTGACTATTTAGCGTCTACCTATTTCGCCACAATTTTTATTTTCTACATATATTTTATCAAAAATTTTTTATTTTGTCAAATTTAATGCCTTCTGCATAATTAAGTGTTGTTGGCAAAAATTATTTTATGTAATATCTTTTTTTGCCGATGCCTATATATTTATAATCTTTATATTTGCCTTTTGAAATTTTACAAATTAATTTATATTTTTTATTGGCTTTAAGATTTGTTTTTTCTGTTTTTTTGTTTTTTCTAATTCTTATAGCAGATTTATTTTCTTTTAAGGTTTTTGTTTTAAATTTAGATAAATTTTTCTTTTTTAAATGTTTATTCATAACCCAGCCAGTTATACCATTTGCCTCAACTTGGCTCCAGCCTTTTCCATTATCAGACCCAGAAACATAAATTACTTTTTTACCTTTTTTCATTGATAATAAAACTTTAGAAGTTTTACCTAAAGGATCTTTATAAGCGTGTTGATATAATTTACAATTAGCTTTAAGTTTAACAGTTTTCTAACTTAAAAAATGTCCATAACCAACAATAAAAGAGGTTGAAAGGCTATATCTATATCGTCCAACACAACCATCGGCAGATGTACCAGAGTTAAATTCAATAGTATGAACATATCCATTAGACACAAATTCTACTATACCTACGTGCGAAGCTGGGGTTGTAGCACCAGCATATCTAAAGAATATAATATCATTAGGCTGTGGTGTATATGAACCTTTAGCTTTAAATTGTTTCTTTTGTTTGAAATTATTTAGCATAGCAGAAGAACTAGCTGTTCGCATAAACTATTGGTTGCTGAGCCCGGCCTTTGCGGCACACCAACTAAGGCTAGCGGCACACCAAGGCCAGTTACCGCCGCCAATATTGCTTACATTATTATTATACCATTTGCGGAATTTATCTCCGCTTTTAATGCCAACTTGTTTTTTGGCAATATCTAACATTTTCGGCATTTAATCAATCTTCTTTCTTATCTTTATTTTGCTCTTTATATTCCTCTTGGATTTTAGCTTCTTCTTCTTCTTTAGTTTTGTGTACTTGTTGAAAAACTTCAGACAAAATATACTCTATAATAAATAAAGGTAATCCACTATTATTTATTAAGTCTACTAATTTTTGAGCAAATTCATCTTTAAGAATTGTAATTGGTTTGTTATTCATTTTCATTTTCTCCTTTTTCTCTATTTAGTATTTGTTCTACTATATCTTTTAAATTAGAAATATTTGGAACATCATCTATAGTAAAATTATTATTAGGGTTTTTAATCAATCTTACCCAAATTAATACAAGCCCACTGTTTTCATTAAAAATCATTCAGATTTTCCCTCCAATGCGATAAGCCTGTTATTAAAGCTTACTAATAGCATACTAAGCTCAGCTATTGCTTCATCAGTAATATCTTGATTCTAAGGAATAATTAAACTTAAATATTCTTTTAAATCATACTGTTTTTCATCATAAACCCAGCCGTTTCCATCTCGAACAATATTATCTCTAATATAGACAGTATCATAATTTAATTCGATTGGTTCAACTTTTGGTTGAGTTCCATGTATTTGTTTAAATTCTTTCATTAAATATTCTCTCCTATTAAATATATATTAAACGAGCACTGCAATAATTTAAATTTTGCATTGGGAAAGCCCATAAGGTAAAAGGACCACATTTGTTATTATAATCCCAAGCTCCACCAAAACAAAAGTTTTCATCTAAATGCAAAGAACCATAATCGCAGAATTTTTGGTTTTCAGTGCCTGTATAATCAGAACCTATGAAACCAAATGCCGATGTACCAATAACGTTCTTTAACCAGCCTTCTTTGTCATTAGTAAAACCAGTATAATAAATACTGCCTAAATCGCTACCTTGGTTTAAAGTTGTTAACATATAGTCAAGTGAAATAGCTATATTATCTATCCACTCCCAAGTATTTCCCCAAAAATCTTCAATTCCAGCAAATTTAACGTGCTAATTACTATTGCTAGTATTTCCGGCATACATTCCTTGTGTTTCAAGTCCACCAGTGGCGATTGCCGCATTGGTCTGACAAACGCCTCTACCTAAAGCATTTTGACCATTTAAATTACCATATTTAATCAAATATAAGCACTATAAAGTAAGTAATTGCGGAAAAGCTGAAATCGTATAATTCTTTCCATTACGTTTAGCTGCAGATTTAAAATTATCTAAAGTATCATTGGTCGCTATTGTTTTGTTGGGTAAAGAACGTAATATATTATCAGATAATGAACCCTAATAAGCTCCCCAATAGAAATGTTCTAAATCATTATAACTATTTTTTGAAAAACCATAATATTTAAAATCATCACTATTAGTAGCATCTGTAATTGAAACAATTAAATTATTAATACTTTCTGCTTGATTTTCTTCTTTATAAATTTTATATCCAAATTTAGGAATTTCAATCATTACATCGCCATCTGCGCCGGTTAAATTGGCAGCAGAACCATCTTCTTTGTAGTTAAAATTATTTTTATTTAAATAATATTGCACTCGACCATTTTTAAAGACACAAGGTTTAATATTTTCAAATATAGGCATATTATCCCAAGCATCGCTACCTTTAGTCATGCAAGCGGCATCATCGGCGTATGTAACCGCATTAGATGAATTATAATTATTTAAATCTATAATTGCAGTAAATACTGAATTAACAACCTATTCGGCATTAATGTAGTAAACAGTTCCAAATTCTTCTATTGAAATTGTGGAAGGAGAATTTAATCTAATACTTGTATCATATTGAATTGAATATATTCCAGTTTCTTTAATGCGGATTGATGCCGAACCAGTGATATCAGTAACGCCAGTATAAGTTTTACCTGTTTCGGCGTTTGTTAAAGTGATAGAAATATTTTCTATGCTAGGTGTTATTGTAATTAATACAGTTGCAGATAACATATTCTAAACAAATTTAGTTGTAGCAATTTGATCGGTATTTGTTCCATTTTCGGCTGTTGGTGCTGTTGGAATACCAGTTAATTCAGGAGAATCAATAGGAGCTCTATTTAAAAATTCTGCAGCCCATTCCTATTCTGTTCCTTGGTATCCATATTTTTTAGCTATATCATAAGCAGAAGGACCAGGTTTTCCACCCTCACTAGTGGAATTAGATAATAATAAAACCCATTGTTTTTCATTAGTTAATATATAAATATCACTACTGGTAGCAGAGGGCAATAAAGCCGTACTACCAGCTGCAATGTTTTTGGGTAATTTTTGTATATCTTCAATGGAATCAATTAAATAATTGATTACATTATAATTTGGTTTCCCATTTTGTTCAATAATATTAATCATTGTTTACTACCTCAAAAGTTACATTTTCTTCTGCATATAAAACTCCCCAGTTTGTATCTTGAGCAAATGCATCTAAGGTATTTTGATCTGAGAATAATACATGTAAACCATTTTCTGGTCTGTGATTAGCCTAAAAGGCATTTGTTCCAAGGGCTGGCAATTCTGTTGGATCATTTGGATCATATGTAAATTGTGTTAAATCTAAAGTTGTGAGTGAATCACATTCTTTGAACGCAACATTACCAATAGAAGTAAGTGAATTTGGTAATATTAGTGTTGTAAGTGCATAGCAATGTACAAATGCACCATAGCCAATAGAAGTTAATGAATCTGGTAATATAAGTGAGGCAAGGGTATAACAACTACCAAAAGTACTATTATCAATAGAGGTTAATGAATCTGGTAGTGTAAGTGTTGTGAGTTTATAGCACCCTTCGAACGCATACCCACCAATAAAAGTTAATGAATCTGGTAATGTAAGTGATGTAAGAGTATAACAATACTAAAAAGCTTTATAACCAATAGAAGTAAGTGAGTTTGGTAATGTAAGTGATGTAAGAGCATTACAACTAATAAAAGCATTATTACCAATAGAAGTTAATGAATCTGGTAACGTAAGATTAGTTACAAGTTTACACCTATCACCAAATGCCCCATGACTAATCGCAGTAATGCCCTCAGGAATTACCAATTTCAATTCTCCATTTATCCAAGTATCTCCATAATTAATAACTTCATTTTCTACCTCAATATTACTACCAAGTGTGGCTCCAGTAGCGACATCAATATCGGCACTAGCGTATTCTGTTACATCATAGTTACCATTTTCAGTAATACTAAGTTCACCGCTCGGTGTTATACCTGTTTCTATCGATTCTATTTTTTCGGCATATAAATTAGTAGGTATTCCATAATCAATTTCAACACCTTTATCTATAATTGCTTGTTTAATATTCAATAAATCATTTGCCGCTTGATTCAAATTTTGTGTTGGTGTTCTATTACTCATTATTATACCTCCTCATACGTGCCATTTAAGACAGCTTCTAATAATTCATTCGCTGCATCTAATTCAGGATCTGGTTCATCCTGTACGCTAACCGACACTTCGGCATACTAAGCAATATCAAAAGTTCCATTCTCAGTAATACCAAAAGTTCCTTCTGGTTTTGTTATTTCTATTTCTGAAATTGCTTGAACAATTTCATTTAAATCTTCTGTTAAAAAAGTCATTTATTTATTTCTCTCCTTTATAATTAATCTTTTTTGTATAATATTTATTCCAATAGGCAATATCTTTAGGATCAGCTTTCTCTTTCCAAGGTTTAACAATTCCCGCATAATGTCGAATTACTATTGGATATTCATATACTAGACCCCTACCAAGAGCATTAAATTTATACGGTATTTTGGCAATTCTCTATTTTAATACAATATTAATAGCATCCTGGTCTGGAAACATCATTTTACATTTTGTTAACAAACGAGTAAATTGACTATTAGTATTTAAAGTACGCATTTTGTTTAAATCCATTAACAAAACACCAGAATTAAAATAATCACCATCTTCAGCTCTGGCTGCAAGACATTTCCCATTTAAATTAAAATTCCATAAATCAATTAATGAATCTACAACCGTGGTATCGGTATCTATATACATCACTTTGTTTTCTTTTAAGATTTCTGGGAGAAAACAACGTGTCATTGCCATATAAGGAAATCTTCTGGTACAATTGATTCCTTCTGTTACAATTACATTTTTATAATTATTTATATTGACAAATTCTATTTTTGGATGATTAATATATTCAATTTTATCATCTTCAATAATTAAATATATTTTTTTAATTTTATCTTCATTGTGTGTTAACAAAGAATTTAAAGTCGTTGGGAGCAAATTATAGATTGCTCTATTGGCACAATATACTATAGTCATTTATTTTTCTCCTTTTAGATTATTCTGCTACTACGAAATATTCTGTAAGCGTAGACCAGTTTGTTTCGGCACTAAAAGCATTTAATGTTTCCTAATCTTTAAATTTAAATTTAATATATTCAGAATGGTTTCCAAAAGCACTTCTGTTTAATAGTGTTGGAATATTTGAAGAATCAAATTCGGTTAAATCAACAATATCTAAACCGCAAGCATCAAAAGCCTATTCTTCGATAGCGGTTATTGAGCTTGGTATTATTACAGTAGCTAAATTATCACAACCACCAAACGCCCCCGCATTAATAGTATCTATACTTTCAGGAATATTGATGATAGTAATAGTATCACAACCACTAAAAGCCCAATCGCCAATATAGTTTACAGTGTTAGGAATATCAAAATTTTCAAGCTGTACACAACCGTTAAAAGAAAAATCTCCAATTCTTGTTAAACCGACTGGAAAATTAATTTTTTTAAGAGCGATACATCCGCGAAACGCACCTTTCTCCTATAACCATGGAGCGCCATCGGCAATAGCTGTTACAGAGTTTGGTATTATAATTTTATTAACTAATACATTGTCAGAAAAGGCTTTACCACTTATAGTTTCAATTCCTTCTGGAATATTTGCAATTATCTCTCCATTTAAAGTAACTTCACCAACATTTAAAGTTTTATCTGTAATATCATAATTTTCGTTGACTATAATACCGTCAATATTTACTTCTGCATTTGCATAATTCGATATATTATAATTGCCGTTTTGGGTAATTTCAATAGTGCCTTCTGGTTTTATAATATCAATATTTTCAATTGCTTTAGCAATTTCGTTTAAATTTTCGGTTAAATATATTGATTTTTCAACTGTTATTTCATTATTTTCATTTAAATCTCTAATTGCTTGGGCTATTAGGGTTAAATTATCTGAAAGATAAGTGCGGTTATTCGTTTCTGCGTTCTCTCGCTCTGGGACAGAATTCTTTGGGCTGGAATCCGCCAATCTTTTTATAGCCTAAACGATTTTATCTAAATCTTCTTTTAAAAAAGTCATTTTATTTTTTAATCTCTCCTTTGTTTATAATTTTTATTTCTAATATATTTAAAAATTTAAATAATTGAATAAAATTTAATTGTCCTTGTTGATATAAAAAAAAGCGATTAAGTAAATTAATACTTAATCGCTTAATTAATTTAATTATTCAGAAACTGGAGTTTCTTCTCCTTCTGGGTCAAGTTTTTCAATCTCTTTGTCTGTTTCAATATATGTATATCCACTATTTTCCACATCAATAGCTTCTGTATATTGACGACCTGTTTGAACTTGTTCAATATATTTATTTTCGTCTGAATAAGTTTTGTATAATTTAACGCCATCAAAGCGTTCTCTATAAAATTCTGTTACAATCATTTTAATTTATCTCCTTTTTCTTTTATTTATTCTGCAACTTCAAAGTATTGTGCTAAGTCACTCCAATTGGTTTCATTAGCAAAAGCGTTAAGCGCTTCTTGTGTTGCGAATACGAATTTGAATCCTGCGACATGCGAGTTTGCATAAAAAGCATTAGATGATGCTAAGTAAGGAACTGTTGTACCATCAAAGGCTGTAAGGTCAACTGTAGTGAGTGATTGGCAGCTGGAGAAGGTGCCATCGCCAAGTGACGTAATGGAGTCTGGCAATGTAAGTGTAGTGAGTGCGTGGCAGCCGGAGAAGGTGTAGTTGCCGAGTGACGTAATGGAGTTTGGCAATGTAAGTGTTGTGAGTGCGTAGCAGCCGGAGAAGGTGCTATCGCCAAGTGACGTAATGGAGTCTGGCAATGTAAGTGTTGTGAGTGATTGGCAGCTGGAGAAGGTGCCATCGCCAAGTGACGTAATGGAGTCTGGCAATGTAAGTGTAGTGAGTGCGTGGCAGCTGGAGAAGGTGCCATCGCCAAGTGACGTAATGGAGTCTGGCAATGTAAGTGTTGTGAGTGCGTAGCAGCCGGAGAAGGTGTAGTTGCCGAGGTCTAAAAGTCCTTCAGGAATAACTATTGTTTCTACATTCTTTAATGTATACTTAAATAGTCCATCAGCAAGAACTAAAATACCTGAAGGTATTTCTATCTCTGTACCTACATTTAACCCGGAAAATCGGCTATTGCCTTGTAAGAGGTTATCTGAAATTTCCATCTGTATCCACTGGGCTGGAACTTGAGAAAGGTCGAGTATACCTGTTTCACTATCAACATATTGAGAAAGATAATTTGTAATTTGCTCCTTCGACACACCACTGCCAAGATACATAAGTGTCGTTGGCATTGTATCTATATCAAGATTTTCTTGAGCATCAAGAGCAGCATCTCCTAAATATGTTAAGTTTTCAGGAAAAGCTGTAAGTTGCACTTTTGGACAATCTTTAAACGCCTTTTCTTGAATAACAAGT
>Ga0326514_10000142_pt1 | contig 44223 bp, 43 predicted proteins | sample 3_2548_0518_D_FD_203653 | JGI IMG/M metagenome (GOLD analysis project Ga0326514, IMG submission 203653) | Bovine rumen microbial communities from UC Davis, California, United States - 3_2548_0518 | ecosystem: Host-associated > Mammals > Digestive system > Stomach > Rumen | place: USA... | reverse complement strand
TGGATGGGCTGTTCGCCAGAATCATCGGTAAAATCAGCGCGTTTACCGTGTTACAATACATCAACAAAACAAACAACAAACCTATTGGTCAAATTAAATATGCGCTACTTTAATTCCGCCAACGAGTGAGCCTATTTGCTTAAAACTATGATGGGTTTTCCTTTGGGCAAATACATGTCCTTAATTACAAAAATATGGGGAGTTTCTTTTTTGTTGTTGCTTGGAATTAGATTTTTAGCTTATAATAAGGCTACAGGATTAGTTTCTTTAGTGTTATGGTCTGTTTTAATAATTGTATTTTTGATTCTTTTTTATGCTTGTATTCTTAGCAAAGATGACAGACAGTTCGTCGTTAGTTTTATTAAAGAAAAAGTACTGAAAAAAAATAGAAAATTAAAATGATAAATTTAGGAATAAAAAATAGATATTATCGACGCGCATTGATTCCGTCAATTGTTTTCAATTTAAAGTATTTGCCCTTTGAACAAGCTGTCAAACTTCCAATTTTAGTTCATAAATTAAAGCTTATATGTCAGAAAGGGAAGATTATTATTGACAGTGATAAGATATATAGGGGTATGATTCAGTTGGGATTTCCAAGGGCTAACACTTTCCCGAACAATGGAATAACATGGAAAAATGAAGGCAAGATTGTGTTTAACGGTAGTTGTATAATTGGTAATGATTGTTATGTTGTTGTTGGTCACCAGGGAAATTTGGTTTTTGGACAAGGAAGCAGGGTTAATGCTGGCTCAAAAATAGTGTCAATGTGTAGTATTACAATAGGTGCAAATACGAGATTTGGATGGGGTAATATTATCATAGATTCTAATTTCCATAATCTTTACGATATTGAGAGAAAAACATTTAAAAGCGTTTTCAGTCCAATTGTAATTGGTGATTATAATTGGTTTACTACACAGTGCTTTGTGATGCAAGGGGTTCAAACACCTGAACGTTGCATCTTTGCAGCAAGGTCAATTGTTTCACGTGCAGATAATGATAAGTTTGAGTCTTATTGTGTGCATGGAGGGTCTCCATTACATGTGCTATCGAGGAATGTAATGAGAGATTATAATAATGATATTATTAGAGATTACACGTATCCCCAAAAAGAAAAGTGATGTTACAAAAGTGGTTGACCGACTATGGTATTCCGTTTGAGGAAAATATTTCTTTGTCCCAAAAAACTTGGATTAAAACTGGAGGAACATGCGATTGTTGGATTGTACCTGCTTCTGTACAGCAACTTGAAGATGTGTGCAGATTTTTATATTCTAACAATTTCTCTTTCGATATTGTAGGCCAGACATCGAACATTTTTTTCCATTCCACCTATAACCCTAAGATTGTCGTTTCTACGGTCAAGGTCAATAATTACGAAATCAATGACGGTATCATCACCTGCGATTGTGGCGTGAATGTGGCCAAGTTTTCACGGGAGTGTCTTGAAGCTGGGTATTCAGGTTTTTATGGACTGGTTGGTTTACCGGGAACGGTGGCAGCATCGGTTTATGGCAACGCAGGGTGTTTTGATTGTTCTATCGTATCAATGCTTACCTGTGTTGATGTTCTTTTGCCCGATGGAATAGTTCATACATTCGGAAAAGAAGAATTGGGCTATACACATAGGTCATCAGCTTTTAAGCGGAAAGAAATACAAGGGATTATTTTGTCTGTTAAGTTGAAGGTTGAAAAAGCAAAAGACTTGGCGGCAGAAAAAAGAAAATCTGAAAAAACTGTTGTTTATCGTAAAACCAAACAAGAAAAGCCAAATTGGTGCTTGGGAAGCGTTTTTTCCAGTCGGAATGAGAAACAAAATGTAAAAAACCATATAGCCAATCTGATGGCAAAAATCTTGGCAAAACTAAAAATCACCGATCAAGGACGTGCATATAAGAGATTATTACTTCGACTGTATGGCTATTATGATTTGAACCCATATATTTCTGACAAGAATGTGAATACCTTTGTTTGGCGTGACGAAAAAGCAGAACAAAAGTTCGAAAGGTATAAAGAGCTTATGGGAAAAGTGTATGATAACCTTATGATTGAAATTGAAGAAAAAACAATTGCAAAATGAAAATAGGAATATTAACATATCATCGTGCTGAAAACTACGGTGCTTTACTACAGGCATACGCCCTCCGAACATATTTGCGACAACAGGGACATGACGTTTCTTTTGTTGACTATTGGCCAAAGTATCATGTGGAGCATTACAAGGTTTTCTCTTTTACTAAATTCAGGAAACTTGGTTTTATGGGTAAAATCAAGTATTTTTTGCTTTTTTTATTATGGGGAATACCAAGGTCGGTTCGAAAAAAACGTCTTGAGCATTTCATGCGAGAACATTTGGATTTAAATAGTAGGATAAAGTATCAAGATGACAATGACACGACAGAGTCATACGACCTTGTGGTTTACGGCAGTGACCAAATCTGGCGCAGACAAAACATTAATGGTAATAAGTTTAATCTTTGGTATTTTGGTTCATCAAATGTGATGGCAAAAAGAAAAATCACCTATGCCGCTAGCATGGGGATTATTGACACGAACGCTGAGGAAAACTTGCAAATACACCAATGGCTAAAAAACTTTGATGCAATATCTGTTCGTGAACAATATTTGAAAGAATATGTCGAGAAATTAGGTTTTGATGTTCAACTGGTATCTGACCCGGTTTTCCTTTTACCCAAAGAAAGTTGGCGCAAGTTATACAGACCCGCGAATAAAGGAAAATACATTTTGTTCTATAACTTGTTAAATTCCTCCGATAGCGTAAAGTTTGCAAATGCTTTAAGCCGCGTTACAGGGCTTCCTATCAAGGAAATAAACATGGAGTTTAGTCCTAAACGTTTGGTTTCGAAGCGATATATTGCATGTTCTTCTCTCGAACATTTTTTACAACTTCTTGACGGAGCGGAATATGTGGTGAGCAACTCATTCCACGGGGTAGCATTGTCATTAGTTATGGAAAAGCAATTTTGGGCAGTTGGATTTGGCAAAAAAGCAGGTAGAGTCATTTCTTTACTGAACAGTGCGGGATTGTCAGACAGGTATTGCACAGATAGTTTCTCCAAGTCGATGTTGGAGTTACCTATTCATTATGAGATTAAAATAAAGGATAATGTTCAAGCGTTAATTTCTCAATCTGTTTTGTATTTGAATAAATACCTACACGCATGAATAATAGTCTATACCGTATTCTTTTTGGCTTTTACTTGGTCATTCTTGCGGTTTTCACATTCTATATGATTCGTTATTGGAACGCTTCAATGACTCACGCGGGTTTGTCTTCAGGTCGGGCCATGCATGTCAGTGCAATGGTGTTAATTGTATTTTCGGTTTTTGTATTGTTTGCAATGGGTTTTGTGAGAGCTAAGGGAATCCATCTGACGTGTTTGCTTTGGTGTATGGTAATGATTTTTGTGCATATCTATAATCAAGAAAGGACTGCGTCAAATTATGTTTTGACATTGTTGTGGCCTATACTTTTTGAAACCGCTTTTTCGTTTTGTAAAAAGAATCCGTATTGGATGGTTTCCATGCGAAAGTTTTTCGTAATAATTGCGCTGTATGGAGCTTATTTGTTTTTGGTTGAACAATCGAGAATTGAAGGTCAGACGAATGTGATCTATTTTTCACTATTGACATTACCTTGGTTGCTGTCTCATAAATCACCAAAAATTCAGTTTGTAATTCTTGTTTTGTTTTCCGTATTGATCGTGTTGTCATTGAAACGTTCTTCTCTTTTGGTCATGCTGCTTTATTGGGGATTCTATGGATTGACTATGCTGAAAAAGAGAAGTTATAGAATATTGACAATAGTTGCCATAATTGCCATTGTAATAATTGGTCCATTTGCATACGACAGAATTGACAATGCTCTTGGTGGGAGACTTAATGAACGTGTTACAAGGGAAGAAACAAATGAAGGTAAAAATCGATTGGCTATTTATGAAGTTACTTGGGCGATGATTCAACAATCATCCTTAGACCATCTCATTTTTGGCCACGGACACTATGGTGTTCCCAAAGATTCACCTCTTCAAATTTCCGCCCACAATGATTTTTTAGAAGTTATTTATGATTATGGATTGTTGGTTTTTTTCTTGTATTTATGCCTTTGGCTTTATGTGGTAAAAAAATGTATCAAATTGTATAAGGAAGATTCTTTATATTTTTATCCTTACGCAGTTTCCCTTTCAATTTTTTTGATTATGTCGTTGGTCAGCCATTTGATTCTATATACATCATATTTTAATTTTATTGTGCTGTTTTGGGGAGGTGTTGAAGGATTTACTTACAACGCAAATAAGGAAACGCAATGAATATCCTTTTCATTACCAGAGGCTTCCCCTCAGAGAACGATCCAATGGCAGGTAACTATGAAGCCACGCAAGCAAAAGCGGTGGTGGCTAAAGGACATCAAGTGTCTGTACTTGCCATTCAATGGAGATCGATTCTATATACATTTGGCCCTAAAAGACTTACCCATAGGGTGTCGGATGGTGTGGATGTTTTTGAACGATTGGGCATTGTACCTATAATTCCTCATTTGTTTAACAATTATAAATTGAACCGATGGGTGATGAGAAGGACGTTCAGAAAACAGTGCCAAAGATATTTAAAGAGTCACCCAAAACCAGATATTGTGCATGTTCATTCTTTGTATGTAGCTAAGTATGGCATTATTCTAAAAGATGAATTTGGCATTCCAACAGTAATAACAGAACATTGGTCTGGGTTGAATTCTGGTCAAATAAATGATGATTTGTTGTTGGAAAAAGATGTTTATCATCACGCTGATAAAGTGATTGTGGTTTCGGAAGCATTAAAAACCGCCGTAAAAAACTATTTTGGAATCGATAGTGTTGTGATAAACAATATGGTTGACAATCGTTTTTTTGAAACACAACGTCGTCAAACAAAGAATAAGGTGTTTACATTCGTTACAGTAGGTCGTTTGGTTTCAATAAAACGTTTTGACATGTTGGTTGAGGCCTTTTCAAAAATGAGACAAAAGACGGATGTGAAATTGATTGTTGTTGGTGAAGGGTCTGAGCGCCATAAGATCGAAAAACAAATTGAAAAATATGATTTTCAAGGAAAGGTAATTATGGTCGGCATGAAAAAGCCCGAGGAAGTTTCTGAGATTTTATGCGAATCGGATTGTTTCGTCTTAAGTAGTCATCGGGAGACTTTTGGTATTGTGTTAATTGAGGCAATGGCCAAGGGATTGCCTGTTATCAGTACGAAATGTGGTGGGCCAGAAGTGTTTGTAAACAAAGAAAATGGATTATTGGTGGCACCAGATAATCCTCTTGAATTGGCTGATGCTATGGATTACATGGTGCAACACTCGGAAAAATATGATAGTCAACTAATCCGTAATTATTGTTATGAACGTTTTTCACAAGAAAAGATCGCGGAGCAAATAGTTGGAATATACCAGCAAGTACTAAATACTAAACATTCAAAGTCTATTTTATAACATTAATCTTTAAATTCATTTAATATGGAACTTAACGAATTCATCCAGAATTTTGCAGAACAGTTCGACGAGACTGACGCAAGTGAGATCAAGGCAGAAACGGTATTCCACGATTTGGACGAATGGTCATCCCTAATAGCCCTTTCTCTCATCGCTATGATTGACGAGGAATATGATGTCACCATCAAGGGAGACGAGATGCGTTCTGCTGTTACTGTAGAAGATTTGTTTAACATCGTAAAAGCAAAAGCTTAATGGCATTTATTTCCCGTCTTGAATATGATGAGGAAAGCAATACAATATCTGGCTATAATAGGACAGGAGAGAATTTTGAGTTTCATTATGCCAATCTGATGCAATCGTCTGATAAGTATTTTTGGGGCTCGTTACCAATTAACTCATGGGAATAATTGGACCATCCAAGCTTCTGGATATAAGAAATTTATTGTTAATCACGGCATTGTAGGGCTTGCCATTGTTTTTATTGCTGATGTTAATGTTGTTTTGGAACAATCGTTCCATGGCATCATTTGTTTTAATAGTAGTAGCTTTCTTGGGCAGAGACCTGCTAACTTCTCCTTTGTGGCTTACATTAGCTGTTATTGGTACGTATATAATTGGTAATGAGGAGAAAAAAGTAGAACAACCCATTCAATTGCAAACAGCATAATTCAAAATCATGAAAATAGGTATCATCAAAGAAACCAAGACCCCGGTGGACAACCGCGTGGCCCTCGCCCCCAAGCAGGTGGCAGAATTGAATAGACAATTCCCCCAACACGAAATCGTAGTGCAAGCCAGCGACATCCGTGCTTTTTCGGATGACGAATACCGTGCTGAGGGTGTGAAAGTGGTCGACAATCTGCAAGATTGCGACATCCTTTTCGGCATCAAGGAGGCCAAGATTGAAAGTTTGATTCCGAACAAGCATTATTTCTTCTTTGGCCATATTGCCAAGATGCAGGAATACAACCGTCCGCTGTTGCAGGCTTTCATGGAGAAACATATCACCTTCTGCGACTATGAGTATCTGGTCGACGACAAGGGCATTCGCGTTTGTGCCTTCGGCTGGTGGGCCGGTGTGGTGGGTGCTTATTACACCCTGCGTGGCTATGGCTTGAAGCACAAGCTCTATGAACTGCCTAAGCCCGACCGCCGTTTCACCCTCGACCAGCTGCTGAATGCGCTGAAGAGTGTTGAGCTCCCCAAGGTGAAACTGATGGTGACAGGTGCAGGTCGTGTCTCTCAAGGAGCACAATATGTGTTGGATAACATCGGTGCCCATAAGATGAGCGAAGAAGAGTATCTTTCCTGTGATTCGGTGGACTGTTTGTCCTATTGTTTCGCCGACGTTGACCGCCTGGTGAAACGCAAGGATGGTGGTGTCTTCTCGTGGAACGATTTCACGCACAACGCCAAGGAATACGAAAGCGATTTCATGCGTTGGGCCAAGAAAACCGATGTGTTGGTGTGTGCCCACTTCTGGGGACCTGAAGCACCAGTGTATCTGAGCGAGGAAGATTTGCGTAACAAAGACCTGCGCATCCGCATGATTGGTGACGTGACATGCGACATCAAGGGTAGCATTAAATCTACAGTACGTCCTGCCACGCACGATGACCCGTATTTTGACTACAACCCAATGACCGAGCAAGACGAACCTGCTTTCTCGTCAGCCAACAATATCTCCGTGATGGCGGTTGATACCTGCCCGAATGCCTTGGCCATGGACACCAGTGCCTATTTCGGAGAGATGTTGACCAAACATGTGTTTGAGCCTTTGCTGAAGGGCGAACATTCCGAGGTGATTGATCGTTCGATGATTCTGAAAGACGGTGTTTTGACTCCAAGATTCGATTATTTGACCAATTTTGCAAAAGGCTAAATGAAGCTCCGCAAATATCCCGTCGGCATACAAAGCTTCGAGACCATTCGCCGCGACGGGTACATCTATATCGACAAGACTCCGCTCATCTATAAGATGATTAGCGAAGGCAAGCCTTATTTCCTGAGCCGTCCGCGCAGGTTTGGCAAGTCGTTATTGTGTTCCACATTGGCTGCGGTTTTCGAAGGGTGTCGTGAGCTCTTCGAAGCGTTTACGACAGAAGACGGGATAGAGCAACCACAATTGTTTATCGCCACAACCAATTGGCGTTGGGAAAAACATCCGGTGCTGCGGTTCGATTTTAGTGCCGGCGACTTGCGCACTATTGATCAGCTTGACAGGCTGATTGATAGTACGCTCAGACGCCATGAAACGCAATATGGAATAGCGCCAAGCGTAACAGATACCAATCTCCGATTGCAGGATTTGCTCCGTATCACCCACGAGCAAACGGGACGGCGTGCAGTTGTTATCGTTGACGAGTATGACAATTTTATTCTTCACAATATTGGCGACAAGGAAAAGACGGATTTGGCGCGACAACGGTTCCAAAACCTCTTCGGCCCGCTCAAGGAGATGGACGACCACTTGCAGTTCGTCTTCGTCACGGGCATCTCGAAGTTCTCGCAGATGGGTATTTTCAGCAAGCTCAACCAACTGAATAACATCTCGATGACAGATGAATACGACAGCATCTGTGGCATCAGCGAAGAAGAACTCACCACACAGTTGCGACCTGACATAGAGCAAATGGCCGAAAAAGCAGGAAAGGAATACAACGATATGCTTGCTGAACTGAAACAGATGTATGACGGCTATCATTTTAGTGAAGCATTGACCGACATCTACAATCCGTTCAGCATTGTCAATGCACTTAATTCGCACAAGCTTAGGGATTATTGGTTCAGTAGCGGCACTTCAAGGGCACTCGTTGATATGTTGGCACAAATGCCAACTATTGATATGGCTTGTATGGAAGGTGTTCGTATGCCTTCCACGGCTTTTGACCTGCCTTTGGAAAGTTTTGACGATCCCTTGCCTGTGCTCTACCAAAGTGGGTATATGACCATCAAGGATTACCAACCCGACCGTCGGATATTCACCTTGGGCTTCCCTAACGGCGAAGTACGCACAGGGTTTGCCGACTGTCTCTATCAACACGTCACACAAAGCAAGCCATCGGATTATAGTCGCTCGGTCTTCCTTGATGCCTATTACGATTTTCGTGATGATGACGACCTATCCAGCTTCATGGAGGCGATAAAGGCTTTCCTCGCATCCGTTCCCTATCATCTTGACAACGGTAACGAGCATCATTATCACGCATTGCTTTACACACTATTGACGGCATTCGGAGCGGATGTGGTAGCCGAAGAACCCACAGCCAAAGGTCGAGCAGACCTCGTGTTACGGATGCCTACCACCATCTATATCATGGAAATCAAATACGATGGTTCAGCAACGGAGGCACTCGAACAAATCAAGAAGAAAGGTTATGCCGATAAATACCGCCTCGATGGCCGACCTGTAGTCAAAGTAGGGGTGAACTTCTCGGGGCAGGAGCGCAACATCACGGAGTGGATTTCGCAAAAGAATTGATGAAAAAATCATGCTCGTCGACTTAATTATCAACTCTAAACCCTAAACTTTCAACTGACTCTAAACTCTAAACCCTCAACTCTCAACTTATAATTAAAGACACAAAACCATAGGACAATGCCAACGACCGCATAAACAAAGACAAAAAGCTTTTACACTAAATATAAGCGGTCATGGTCATAGTCACTGGTCATAGTCAAAAAAGTCCCATAACGACACAATATTTAATCTAATTTTGAACCCTTAACTAAACAATGGCAAAAAACCTAAAGCAAAAAGCCGCTTCTGGCATGGTGTGGACTGCGTTACAGAAATACTCGACGATGTTCATCCATTTCATCTCGGGTATTATTCTTGCTCGATTGCTTACACCATTCGATTATGGTTGCATCGGCATGTTGTCCATCTTTATGGTGATTGCAGACGCTTTCATTGGTGGAGGTTTTGGTTCCGCTTTGATTCAGAAAAAACGTCCAACACAAGTAGACTATTCCACTATTTTTTGGTGGAATTTGGGCATGGCTGCGCTAATGTATGCCATCCTTTTTATTTGTGCACCAGCTATTTCCCGTTTCTATGATACGCCTATTCTTTGTGCTGTATTAAGGGTGCAAGGATTGGTGCTTTTTATCCATGCATTTAATATTATTCAAAGAAATCAATTAAAGAAAAAACTTAATTTCAAATTATTGTCTATTGTCACTATAACCACTTCAATTATTTCGCTTGGAATCACTATTTTTATGGCATATAAGGGCTTCGGGGTATGGGCATTGGTGACCCAGAATCTTATGGTTTCAGCCATACCCTCTTTGGTGTTTTGGTTTTATGTGAAATGGCGTCCACAAAGGGTTTTCTCTTGGCAATCTTTTAAGGAATTATTCAGTTTTGGTGTTTATATGTTTTTGACCCATTTGATTAACAATTTGGGGCAGAAAATACAGGGATTATTGATAGGTAAGGTTTACTCACCCTCAACCATGGGTTATTACGCAAAAGCGGAAGGAACAGAAAAACTGGCATCGCAAACTGTTTCGGGCGTTATGACGCAAGTTACATATCCTCTTTATGCTGAAGTTCAGGATAATAAAGTTGTTTTATCAAACATGATTAAGAGGTTGACAATGACCTTGGCATATGTTACTTTCCCTTTAATGTTCATATTGTTGCTCTGCGCTAAACCAATTTTTGTTCTGTTATATTCTGATCGTTGGGTGCAAAGTGTGCCATATTTTCAGGTGCTTTGTTTTGCTGGACTTGCAGGGTGTTTACAATCGGTTAATCTACAAGCCATTTCTGCCATTGGAAAGAGTAAAACCATGTTTGTTTGGACCTTGCTGAAACGTGCAGTGGGTATCGGTGCTGTCGTATTGGGATTAATATTTTTTGGCATGAAGGGATTGTTAGTCGGTGTAATCATTAATTATTGGTTTTCTTATTTTGTGAATATTAGTCTTGTTTCTAAGCATGTTGGCTATAAGTTTTGGAGACAAATTGGTGATTTGCTTCCTGTGGCCATAGTTTCGTTTATTGCTGCTGCTGCAAGTTATGGGGTTGGGTATTTGCTTCATCTGAGTATGTATCCTGACGGTTTGGTGAAAGCAGGTGTGTATGCTATTATATATTTGGGCTGGTCTTTTATTTTCAAACCAGAAGCCTATACGTATTTCTTGACTATCATTCCTGCAAAGTTCAGGTTTTGGGAAAGAAAAGAAAAGGATACAAAAGTGGCAGTTTAGTGCGTTTTCAAATTTGAATAAGCCATGAAGATTATTCTTAATGCTGATGATTTTGGTAGAAGTTTAACTCTTAATCAAGCTGTCAACGATTCATTTAAACAAGGATTGATTTTCTCAGCGGGTTTGATTGTTACAGGTAAATATCTACAAAACGCTTTGGAATATATCAATGCGGGGGATTATGTTGAAAACATCCATTTGCATTTGAATGTTTCCACAACTCGGGTAGATGGAGATTCAGAAGATAAACCCCTTACTGAAGCGATGAGAAAAGAATCTCTTTATTGTACGAATGGAAAGTTTTCACCTTATAAAAGTTTGCCACAAAAATTTTCTGACGTTCGCAAATGGAAAGTCGTTTATCGTGAATTGGTAGCTCAATATGAAAAATTTAAAGAAATAACAAAAGGGAAAGCTGACTACAAGCATATAGATTTTCATTTGTGGTATAATTTGACTTGGCCCGTTTCAGTGGCTTTGTATTTTTTAATAAAAAAATATAAGATAGAATCGGTTCGACTTATCGGATTACATCAAATGTCTTCTCGTAAAAATAGATTATTGTGTTGGATTAGTAAACCAATGAATGTGAAATCCATTCCATCGGCAAATATAGATTACTATCTTTCAAAAAGGCAAATGTTTAGCAAATATCAAATCATAGAATTGTATTGTCATCCAAATTACAAGGATGGAATGTTTCTTGATGATAGCCCTTCTTATCTTAAACACGATCGTCAACCTATGTTAAAACAAGTACAAATGCTGAAAGCAACGGGCAACATAGAGTTTCTGTCGTGGAAGGAAGTATACTAGTTTGTTATCGATTTATACAATAAGTAACTGTTCAAAATTAAACTGCAATATCTTTTGACTTCGGGACACGGGACTTCGGGACTTTTTGACCATGACCACTGACCGCTTTCACTGGAATGCTGAAATTTCAGCCCTTGGCCGAAGCAGTCATGGTCATAGTCACAAGTCATAGTCCCTCGGCTCGCGTCCAATATGTAAACTAAATATGCTCATCTACTTAAAGTAATAAATATACATTGAGAGAAAAAAGCATATATTAATTGTAAACTAGATTTGTAATATTAAATATTATTTCATTATGAAATTAGATAAGATAGCAAGGTATTATGCAAGAAGATTAGACTACCATATTTATATCAATTCTCGAAATCAGAGAAGTAAGAGAGGTTTGGCAAACAAACTGAAATCAATAAAAGTTGCCCCCCTTACCAAGGAACAAAAAAAAGCAATCGAAACAATTTGGAAAGGAAAAAAATGTAATTATGGTTGGTTTGAGTTTTATAACTCACTAATAATCAATCAAAAATCAAAATATCCTATTGAATGGTATATTCCTAACGATTACTTTTATGCAAAAATTGATCCTTACTTTAACAAAATAGAACAGGGAAGAGCTCTTGACGACAAAAATATTTATGACTTATTGTTTAAAGGTGTTAATCAACCACAAACTATTGGGCGTATAATTGACGGTGTAATATTGGATGCTGATTATAAAACAATAACCAAGAAAAGCCTATTAGATGCATGTGTAAATAGTAAAACTGTCATATTTAAACCGTCTATTGGAACAGTAGGTGGCAAAGGGATTTCTTTTTGGGATAATTCAATAGATTCAACAGAACGATTAATTGAAATAATTGAGGAAAATAAAAATGCAATCATACAAGAAGTAGTTAAGCAATCTACTACCTTAGCACAATTGCACCCATTGTCATTGCAGACCATTCGTATTATGACGATGTACTCTGCAGGAAAGGCTGAAATTGTGTCATCTGTTTTGAGAATGGGACAGGGAAATGCGAAGGTTGACAATGTATGTGCTGGAGGTATTGCGGTAGGTATAGATGAAATGGGAAGTTTACGGAAATATGCATACAACGTCAATGGTATTAAATTTGAAAAACATCCTACTACAGATGTGGAGTTTGAAGGTATTCAAATACCGAATTTTATTGATTGTTGTAATTTGGTTAAAAGTCTTGCTCCTCGACTGGGAAGAACACAACGCTTAATATCTTGGGATATTTCATTAGACATTAACAACACCCCCGTTCTGATAGAAGCAAATCTTACATATGGGCAACTTGATTTTCATCAAATGTGTAATGGCCCATTGTTCAAGGAAAAGATAGTGCAAATACTTAAAACCATAAAAGAATAAGAGTTATTGAATAGAGAGCTAATTTAGTTGGATTGTTTTTCAAAATGCCAACTTTTAAATAAAATAATTCAAAATATAGGCATGAATAGTATTCGAAAATTTGTAAAGAAAACAAAGACCATTATTAGTTTCGTTTTAAATAACAAAAACTATTTGAACGGGGAGTCTTATTATCCAAATGAACCTCACAAGTCCAAGGCTGAGATGTTTTGGGATCAGTTGTATTTCATTTTGAAATTTGGAGCTGTTGAAAAGTTTTATTTTGCGTACGGATTTGACAGGAAAAGCATGCCAAGAAAAAAATGTATCGATGAATACATAATTAATGAAAATGTTTTTCTGCATAAAGTCAATTATTACAATGACCACATGAAAGGAAAGCCTAAATTGGTATCGGGTAGAGTCATTTTAGCAGATAAGTTCTATTTCTTTTTGTTTTTAAGGGATTTTGGAGTTCCTACCCCCAAAATTTACTATTATTTTAGAGATGGAGCTGTTTTTTATGGTCTTGAAAAAGAAAATTCGATTGATATTAAAAGAAATGGAAACGAATTGTTTAATTATGATTTTGACGGATTTGCCAAGCCTTTAGGCGGTCAGTTGGGTGATGGTGCATTTCCTATAAAAGTTAGCGATTCGCGTATTTTTATTAATAGCGACAAGGAAGTTTCCAAAGAAGAACTGTTACAATCTATTTCAAAAACAAATTATATTATTCAAGAAAGAATTGTGCAACATTCGGAAATGAACAAGCTCTGTTCTACTTCTTTAAATACAATTCGTTTTCAGACAATACTTACTGAAGATGAAGGGATAATTGCATTTGGTGCCGGTGTTCGAATGGGGAGGGAAGGTAGTTATGTTGATAATTGGGCTAAAGGCGGTATTTTTGTGGGTGTCGATATGAATACTGGAAAACTACTGAAAAATGGGTTTATCAAACCGCCTTTTGGAACTGTTGTTACACAACATCCAGATAATGGCTTGGTTTTTGAAGGTTTTGAAATCCCTTGTTTTCAAGAAGCAGTCAATATAGCTAAAGAGTTACATTCAAGACTATATAGAATTCATTCAATTGGTTGGGATGTCGCAATCACTGAAAATGGCCCTGTATTTATAGAAGGGAATAGTTTGTGGGAGATTTCACTTATTCAAGCTGCTCATGGCGGATTGAAGAAACAAATTGAGAAATATTTTAAATAGATGAGGCCTAGAAATAGTTAGAAGTGGATTATCAATCCTGTTAACTTATTATTTAATGTGTTGAAAAATCAGTCATTAAAGACAATTATTCATGAATAAAGTTCGAATATTTTTCGCAGGCGACTTCTGCTCCAAGCCGTCCACTTCAAAGATCGCCGTTTCGGATGAATTGAAAAACCTGATTCAATCTTGTGATTTAAAGGTGGTGAACTTTGAAGTGCCTTTGAAGCCAGAAGTAAAGTTACCTCCACAGAGGAGAGAACGTTTCTTTCAAAATGATGACGCCCCTGATTTTTTGCGTGGATTAGGTTTCAATTTGTTTTCACAAGCTAACAACCATGCTTTCGATTGGGGTGACGAAGGATTCAAGAAGACCAAAGCAGCACTAAGTGACGCTGCTTTCGGTGCTGGAACCTACGAAGAGGCTTATCGGGTGAAAGTGGTGGAAGTACAGGGTGTGAAGATAGGTTTTTATGCCTTGTCGTTCGCGGCTTATAAAGGCGTGTTTGATGATGTGATGAATCATGAAGGATTGGGTTGTGCCTATATCAATGACCTGCGAGTGAACCATGATATCATGGAGGCCAAGAAACAATTGGATTATCTCTTCATATTACCTCATGAGGGCATTGAATACATAGATGTGCCGACACCAGAAACCATTGCGCGTTATCACGATTTCATCGATTACGGTGCTGATGGGGTTATAGCTGCGCATCCGCATTGTCCTCAAGGTTGGGAAGAATACAAAGGAAAACCGATATTCTACAGTCTTGGCAATTTCTTTTTCAATAGCAAGGCGAGTTACGATTTTAGAGCTGATAAACCTCATTGGTATGAAGGGCTTTGTGTGGTGATGAATATTGTTGACGGGAAGCTATCTTGGGAAGTGGTAAACACAAAAAATGTAGATAATCTCGGTATTGAACTTGATTGTGAACGAATACGAATCAAGCAAAATGAACAGTTGTGTAGATATCTTACTAATTCGGAAGAATATCTTCGATATTTCAAAAAAACATGTAAGCAATTAGGGCAAGAAAAAGAGATGCAAATCATAGATAAAACATTTCATCCGAACAGTCTATCAAAATGCACCAAATTGGTCTTGAAACATTGGATTGATAAAATAAAAAGAAAAGATTTCACAAATGACGATGAATTGGCCTATTTGGTTAAAAACGATCAAAGAAGAAATTTAGTCGTTCGGTCAATCAATACTAGAGGGTTTTAATATACAAATTTTTAATGAAGAATTTTACCCTACAAAATGATTTTGTCTGTTTTGTATGTCCTAGGAAGTATTGAATAGATGTTTTAAGAATCATTCTGTGTTACGAGATGGTTCAAATGATTAGAATAATAAACTAAACTAATAACAAATTAATCGTGTGATATTATGAATTCTTCAATCGAAAAATTGATTCACAATTATTATTTCAATAATGAAGAAAAGTTCCATCTGAAGAACATCAGGTGTTCTATGAAATCATATCCTATGAAACCGCTTACGGCTGGGCAAAAAGCAGAGGTAAAAACATTTTTCAAAAAACATATTGGTAGAGAGGTTCCTACCGATTGGCATCAATATTTTTACTCACGTAATGGTTTATGGTCGGTGAAATATATACCGACTAGTATCTATAACACGGAAATTCTCTGGAGGCTGAATAAGTTTCACTTTCGTTATGCATACGCTGATAAGGGAATTTATGATTCCATGTTTTCGGACATAAACAGGCCTCAAACTATTGTTAAGAATGTAAATGGATATTTCTATGATGGTCAGCATCAGCATCCATTAACTGTAGCTGAGGCTATCGAAAGGTGTAGCAATTTAAAGGAAGCTATTATTAAGCCTACTTTGGGTGGAACATGGGGCGTTGGAGTAAAGCTTATTCATACTTCCGATGGTATTGTAATGGATACAAACAGTTCTGTGAAAGATTTGTTTGCTTCTTATAAACATTGTTATATTGTTCAAGAACGATTAGAACAACATCCCGACTTGGCTAAACTCAACCCTACTTCACTTAACACAATTCGAGTGATGTCATATCACAGAGGTGATGAAGTTGTTATTCTCTATGCAGTTATTCGTATAGGTCGCAAAGGAAAAATTGTCGATAACGAAACAGCAGGTGGCATAAAGGCGGACATAGATCTCCAAACAGGCCGCATCATTGGAAATGCCATGGGTAGTCCCACAGAAGGAAGGATGCCTTTAACCGACGTGGGCACACCAACCGATGGTTACCAGATTCCATGTTTTGACAAAGTTTTAGATGTTGTAAAGGAGATGCATTTCCGTATTCCATATTTTAATCTTATTGGTTGGGATATGTCAGTTGACACGAATGGAAAACCGACATTAATTGAATGGAACAGTGCTCCGCAACTCTCACAAGTAGGCCATGGACCAGCTTTTGGTGACTTGACTGAGGAGATTTTAGATGAAGCGATGCGTAGGGAAAATACTCGTTTTAATGGAATAGTATGGAGTTATAAATTGGTAAACTATTAAAAGTTAAGAACATGGCTTTTTCAATAACTCCAGACGGTCCTATATTTATTGAAGGCTACAACCTATGGGAAGTGACAGGAACACAGGCGGCCGTGGGAGGATTAAAGCATATTTAAAAAGTTTTTCTGAGCTTGATAGTGTCAATTTTAGTTTCTTTTAACCAAGACCTCTTAATCAGCTGTTGGCGACTTGACGGAAGAAATATAGACGAAGTTACACGTAAAGAATACTTATAATGTACATCTACAAAAATCCTTGTGATGACGCTATATAGTTGTGGAAGGGAATTGAAAAGCTCATGCTGTAATACAACACTGAGCAGCGCTATTTGGGCAAAGACAATGAACCCCTGGCGCGCAAATACGAAAATAACAAATTATTAATCTGTACCCATGAAGCTGCTTGATGTTTCATATTAATTCAAAATATTTGCAGTCTCAACAATTAGGTACATTATTCAACAAAATAATTAACACAAATAATCATGAAATCATCTTTAATAGATACCTTCTTTAGTTATGAAGGCAAACTGAAAATCAAACAAATTGAAAAAATACACGAGCGCAAAATAAAGAAATCAATGCAATTGTGCCCTATGAAACCTCTTACCAAAGGCCAAGAGGCCGATATTAAAGCATATTTCAAGAAGCATTTTGGTAGAGAGGTTCCTACTTATTGGCATCAATATTTGTATTCTAGGAATGGAATTTATTCGGTCAAATATATTCCTGCTAGTATTTATTTTACAAACATAATATACAGATTAAACAATTATCAACTTAGTTTAGCGTATGTTGATAAGGGGTTTTACGACAATTTGTTTCCAAATGTAAATAAACCACAGACTTTTGTGAAGAATATAAATGGTTTTTATTATGATGATAAAAACCCGATTACCAAAGAGGAAGCGATATCAAGATGTTTGAATTTACCGGAAGTGGTTATAAAACCCACTCTGTTTGGTCATTGGGGACAAGGCGTGAAACTATTTCATGTGGAAAAAGGCTTCATTCCTGAATTGAATATGTCAATAGATAATTTGTTTTTGAAATATAATAAAAGTTTTATTGTTCAAAGCAAATTGGAACAACATCCTGATATTGCAAAACTTAATCCTACTTCTGTCAATACTATTAGAGTGATGTCGTATCGCAAAGAAAACGAGATAATCATCCTCTATGCTGTTATTCGAATTGGTAGAAAAGGAAAGGTTGTTGACAATGAAACAGCTGGTGGAATCAAAGCTGATATTGACTTGCTGACAGGTCGAATTAAAGGAGTTGCTTTTGGAAGTCCAACAGAAAAAAACATGCCGCAAACTGATTCTGGTGTAGTATTGGACAATTATTTGATTCCGTCTTTTCCGCAAGTACTTGATTTTGTCAAGGATTTACACCTTAGACTTCCCTATTTTAGGTTGATAGGATGGGATATTTCGGTTGATAAAAATGGTAATCCTGTAATGATTGAATGGAATAGATCGGCTGAGTTAAGTCAAGTAGCACACGGCCCAGCTTTTGGAGATTATACAGAGGAAATATTAGCAGAAGCTCTTAGGGAAGAAAACACTTTTATTAATCCAGTAAAGCAAAATGGTAGTACTTTTATAGGATGAATATGGAAAACAACATTAATATAGCTTTTGTTGGAGACATAGTGCCTGGAGGTGTTTTTGTTCAAACAGGAGGAGTGGATAAAAACGTTTTGGATTATTTATCTTCTTTTGACATTCGAATAGGTACATTGGAATCTGCTTTTGGGGATGGGACAACGCTTTGTCATAAAAAAAACAAACCCGGACTTGGTACCATAATCTTTTCTCCTGACGAAAGTATAAGCATGTTGTTGGATTTAGGTATAAATGCAGTTTCTTTAGCGAACAATCATGCTTGTGATTGTGATTTGTCAGGTTTATATCATACAATGGAGTTGCTTGACAAATATGGGATAGCTCATTTTGGAGCAGGGCATACAGCAACAGAAGCAGCTGCCCCGGCTATTATTAATTGCAAGGGGAAAACGATTTGTTTATTGGGATATCTTCAGGAATATGATTATTTTTATCAAGGAAGAGGCTATGTCCCAACTGATACAGAAGGTGGTTATAATATTTTTGATATAGATAAGGTTCTTACAGATGTAATACATTATAAAGAAGTGTATGATTATGTTTTTGTAATGCCTCATTGGGGAACAGAAGGTTCGGTTTTTCCAAAAGCAGAAGAACTAAAGTATGCTCGTAGAATTATTGCGGCAGGTGCGACAGGAGTCATTGGTAGCCATGCGCATATTATCCAACCTGTACTGAAATATCGAAAGAAGGTAATAGCAATGAATTTGGGTAATTTTGCTTTTCCAGATAGATATGTAGTAAAGCCAAGAATTTCGTATTATCCTAGGGATGAAGAATTGGCTTCCAAAAACATTCCTGTGGTTAATTCTTTCAAATTGGTTGATACATTAAGTTATAAGAAAGTTGCAAAGACAGAACGATTGGGGATGGTTTTAGATGTAAAAATTGAAAATTGTACTATTGGTTTCAAGAAATATTATACTGAATTATTGGAGAATAATACTATTGTTCATAAGAACAAATTACCTTTGGTTGTTTTTTTGCCCTTCTATGTTAAATGTTTAATTAAAGATACTGCTAGATCAATATATCATTTTTTCCAAAAAATCAAGTCTAAATTATAAAGCATTGACAACAAAATCCCTGCGCGCAAATCAGAAAACAACAATTTGTCAATCACTATCCACGAAACTGCATAAAATTTCACTTTAATTTTATATCTTTGCAATTTCAAATAGTGGATACATAATATCAAAATTGAAAGTAAATTAAATGATTTAAATATGGCTATTATTCCAAAAATTAGGCTTAAGCTATTTAAAACAGCTAAAGCATTTACAATATGGAAACTGCGTAATTTATATGGTATGCACATCGGAAAAGGTGTCAGGATCAATCGAAAAGCAAACATTGATCACACCGTTAACCCCCAAGGAATCTATATTGGAGATTTTACTGGAATATCAGATGCTACCATTATGGCACACGATGGTGTAAAACTAACAAAAGCAGATACTATCATTGGAAAAAGATGTCATATTGGTTATGCTGCCTTTATTAATAGTGGGATACGCATAGGAAATGGTGCAATAATTGCTGCGGGTGCTGTCGTTTTAAAAAACGTGCCACCTTATGCAATCGTGGTTGGTAACCCGGGAAAAGTTGTAGGCTTTATTATGACACCTGAAGAAATTGTGGAATACGAGAAACAGCAATATCCAGAAGAAGAAAGGATTCCGCTGGAGGTATTGCAGAAAAACTATAAGAAGTATTTCTTAGACAGAAAAGAGGAAATTAAAAATTATTTACGTTAAATTTAATAATCATATTATGGAAATCAAAGAATTTATTGAAAAGTTCGCAGAACAAATTGAAGTAATGGACGTAGAAACTCTGAAACCAGAGACGGAGTTCAGAAGCCTGGACGAGTGGAGTTCTCTCTGTGTGATGATACTCATCGCTTTTTATGATGACGAGTTTAATAAGCAGATTGGAGAAACGGCTATCAATGGATGCGAGACAATTGAAGATCTTTATAAACTTGCAACGGCTTAATGGCAATACTTCATTTTAAAGGAGTTGGCATCACTGCTATGGGTGGTGCCGTTCCGTCTCGTATCATTGACAACTACAACTACCAGACAGATTTTTTCGGTAAGGAAAATGTCAAGGAAGTTGTTGACAAGATTGGTGTATATCAACGCCGTTTTGCAGATGAGAATACATGCTCGTCAGACCTCTGTTATGCTGCTGCGGACAAGATGCTTAATGATAATAACATCGACCGCAATGAGATTGATTTGTTGGTATTTCTAAGCCAGACACCCGACTACAGGATGCCCGCTACGTCCATCATCCTTCAGAATAGGCTTGGAATTCCCAAATCATGTATGGCGTTTGATATTTCCCTAGGGTGCTCTGGTTTCTGTTTTGCACTTTCCATAGTGTACGGCATGATGCAGAACCATGCTTTCAGAAAGGCTCTTATTCTGGATGGTGAAACTCGTAGCAAGGTATACTCTGAGAAGGACAGACGTGAGGCATTTATCTTTGGTGATGCTGGTATTGCTGCTTTGGTTGAGCGCGATGAAAAGTTCGGTGATAGCTATTTCTCACTGAACTCCGACGGTTCACGTTCAGGACTCATTATGATTCCCGCAGGAGGCTATCGTCACATGTCTTCACCTGAAACTTTGAAAGAAAAAGTAGTTGATGAGTATGGTAATATCCGCTCTGATGAACAGGCATTTATGCGAGCTGGTGACGTTTTTCAGTTCGTAATCATTGAGGTGCCCAAGGATATCAAACGTTTATTGACATCTGCACAAATGACCGCCGAACAGATGGATTACATCGTGTTTCATCAAGCTAACAATTACATCAATTCTTTCATTGCAAAGAAAATGAAGTTAGATTCAAGCAAGATTCCTGCGACTATTGGTAAGTATGGCAATACCTCTTCTGTGTCGGTGCCTCTGACTATAGTTAGTGAGCTGAAGGACAAAATGGAGGGTGAGAAGAAGATTCTTATGACTGCCTTTGGTGTGGGTATGGCTTGGGCTACTGCCATTGTTCCTTTTGTCGATTGTAAGATTAGCGATATTGTTGAAGTTGAAAACGGAGAACTGGTTAAACGATGAATCCATTTAGCCTTGAAGGAAAGACAATCCTGATTACAGGAGCTTCGAGTGGCATTGGTGCTCAATGTGCCATTGATTGTTCGAAGATGGGGGCGAAGGTAGTCCTAGTTGCTCGAAACGAAGAACGACTTGAAAATGTTCTATCTCAATGCGAAGGAGAAGCGGCCTATTACTTAGCCGACATGGCTGAGATAGTTGACAAAGGAGCAAGGGCTTTGTTGGAACAGATTGTTTCTGAGCACGGCAAGTTGGATGGGTTTATCCATTCTGCTGGAATTCAGAAGACAGCTCCATTAAAACTATTGTCGATGAAGGATTACGAAGAGATAATCAAGGTCAATACCTTGAGTGCTTTTGAAATACTCAAATATTTGCCTGGCATTAAGTATATGAATCCTGGTGGTCATATAGTATTGATAGCTTCAATAACTGGTGTCATAGGCCGTTCCGGGTTAACTGCTTATTCTGCGTCAAAAGGGGCGTTGATTAGTGCGGTTCGTTCTATGTCTTTGGAGCTGGCACAAAGAGGCATTTGTATCAATTGTGTATCTCCAGGAACAATCCTTACTCCGCTTATGCAGGAATACCTTGACACTTTGGATGAAAATCAAAAGAAGCAAAGAATTGACGGGTTTCCTTTAGGACTTGGACAAACCACAGACATCAGCAATGCTTGTATATATCTACTAAGCGATGCTTCCCGTTGGATGACTGGGCAAAACCTTGTTGTTGACGGAGGATATACTGCTCGTTGAAGATGTCAAGGATAAATCTTTTATTTCAAATATTCATGTTAAATCTTTAGGTTTCATCGGAAAGTTGATGTCTAATTAAAAAATTACGGTTATGAATAGGAAGTTAAAAGCCTATTTGGCAAATGTAGTATATTCACCTTTTGGCGACAAGTTAGCGCAATGGTTGAGGATTCCTCAATTATATGCTGGTTTTATGGCATGGTCTTTTAAAAGAAGTGCCCTAAATGATGCGAAAAAGGTGTTTTCAAAGGAAACAGCAATAGGCAGTTTTAATGATTTCAAACATGCAGTAGATAAGCATTGGGTTACTTATAATGAATATGCTTATCAGTATGAGTTTTATAATAAGACTGAAGAAGAGAGAGAAGAGTTTGTTTCGAGAGCGAGGATGGGCTATTTCTACAGAAGATATGCTCCTGCAAGTGCGAGAGCCATTTTCAGGAATAAGAATCGATTCCTCACGAAATTTTCTAAGTTTATCCGCAGGGATTGGATATACGCCCCCAATGCATCTTATGAGGAGTTCTCACAACTCGTATCCAATTATGACTGTATTATAAAACCATGCGATGGGGCATTTGGACGTGGAATATCCAAGGTCTATAAGAATGGTGACCATACAGATGACAGGAAATTGTATGATTCTTGTGTTAAAGACCGTATGTTGGTGGAACAATGCATTGAGTCATGCGAAGAATTGAAAGCATTACATCCTCAGAGTTTGAATACCATTAGAGTGGTTACAATCGCAAACAAGGAAAAAGCTTGCGTGTTTAGCGGAGTGCTCCGTGCTGGAGTTGGCGGCAGTGTTGTTGACAACTCACATAATGGAGGTGTATCTGTACAAATTAACGTAGAGACTGGTGTCGTTGAGACAGATGGTGCAAATACTAAAGGGGAGAGGTTTATAAGCCATCCCGATAGTGGAATTGTATTTAAAGGTTTTAGAATACCCCAATGGGATCTTATTGTTAAAACTTGTTGTGAGGCAGCTAAAACGATAGACAATCCTATCACAGGATGGGATGTGGCAATCAATAGTAATGGAGATGTGGAATTTGTAGAAGCAAATTACGCTCCCGATATGGATATGATGCAAACCCGTTATATGGCTGGTATGAAAAAGAAAATATATGCTTTGATTAAGGAATATAGGGGAATAGAAATGAAATAATTACACAAATGGTGATGTTATGCATGTGTTTTTTGAAGTGTGATGGTGGCAAAAAAGAGTGGAATGGCACAAGGTATTCTGAAAAATCTGGTTTGTGTTAACAAAATGAATGATGGTTTTTTAATATGTACAAACATTTCTTCAAACGTTTCTTTGATTTCTGCATATCGTTTATAGCCTTGATATGCATATCACCGTTGTTGTTGATTTTGATAATTTGGCTACATTTCGCCAACAAAGGTGCAGGGGTTTTCTTCACCCAAGACCGTGCCGGAAAGGATGCCAAGTTTTTCAAGTGCATCAAGTTCAAAACGATGACCGACGAACGGTATCCTGATGGACGTAAGTTGCCCGATGCTCAGCGATTGACCAAAGTAGGCCGTTTTCTTCGTGCACTTTCGTTGGACGAGTTGCCGCAACTCTTCAATGTGCTCAAAGGCGATATGGCACTTATCGGTCCCCGACCGCTGACCCCTGTCTATGTGGAACTCTATAATGAGGAACAAGCCCGTCGCATGGAAGTGCGTCCCGGCATTACGGGTTGGGCTCAGGTGAATGGCCGCAACCACTGCAAACTCAGCAAGAAATTTGAAATGGACGTTTGGTATGTGGACCATCTTACCCTTTGGCTCGATATTAAAATCCTGTGGATGACAGTCTTGAATGTCATCAAACGGGAAGATGTGGGCACGGGCAATGCCGACATGAAAGAGGTGGATGACCTCGGGTTTTTGCCTAAAGTGTTAGAGTATTACGCAAAACAACGAAAACAACAACAGCAAGATGTTAAGTGAAATAGGAAGTAATTTTTGGATCAACCCCAACGAGGCTTTGAAAGACAAACCTTTGGGAAGCCCTGAGCAGTTTGGCTGTAAAGGGAATGATTATGTATGGCTTTCCACGGGGCGCTCGGCCATCCGTTTTGCCATCAAGACGATTGAGGAAAGAAATCCTAACTTGAGGAAGTCAGCCATCCTTCCCCCTTTTACTTGTCACACGGTGATAGAACCTTTCCTTGCTGAAGGTTATGAAGTGCATCATTATCCAGTTGATGGAAACTTGATGACCTCATCTGAAGAGATTCTCAAATGCGTGAGAGCTTACGATGCCACTATTGTCCTGTATCACCATTATTTTGGCTTTGATACATTGCACGACATCGACAAATTGTGTGTTACCTTGAGCAATGAAAACCGTTTCACCATTGAAGACTGCACCCAATGCCTGTATAGCCGTCATTTGAAATCAGATGCCGACTTCTATGTAGGAAGCATCAGAAAATGGCATGGCACTCCCGATGGTGGATTCGCTGTGTGTCGCGATTCCTTGTTCGATGGCAAACCTCTTCAAACAGACATACCATTGGAGGAAGCGAAGGTCAAAGCCTCATTCGCAAAATTTCGCTATCTGTTCGAACATGAAGGAGAAAAGCCTGCTTTTCTTCAGCTGTATAGGGAAGCGGAAGACATCCTCATCGACCAAAAAGGGTACTTTACCTTAAGTGACACCTCAAGCAAGTTACAAGGTAATTTGGATGTAGCCGATTTGAAATACAGAAGACGGAGCAATTTTATGACTTTACTGAAGGGTTTTGAATCTTCAGGATACGTCACTCCAATGTTCAAGTCATTGGATGAAAAGACGGTTCCCCTATATTTCCCTATGCTTGTGGAGGACAGGGCTTCGCTTCAGGCGCATCTGGTGAAAAATTCCATCTATGCACCTGTCGTTTGGCCTAAGGCGGATTGTCTTGGCAAGGTATGTCAGGAAGTGGAATATTTGTATCAACACCTGCTTTGTATTCCCATCGACCAACGTTATGACGAAGATGATATGCAAAGGGTAATAGAAACCATAAATAATTATTTTTCGAAATGAACAAAAAAATAGCCATTTTAGGTGCTAATTACCAATATCTGTCGTTCTATAGACAGACCAAAGCTATGGGGTATGAGATATACTCCTTCGGCAGGGCTTGTGACGACCACATTTGTGCGGAAAAATATGCCGACCATTTTTATGATATTTCTTTCAAGGAAAAGGAAAGGATTCTTGAAATTTGCAAAAACGAAGGAGTGCAAGGCGTTACGTCCTTCATTATCGAAACGGCACTTCCTTACGTGTATTACATCTCAAGAGGTCTTGGCGTTCCGTGCAACTCGCCTGAATGCGAAGCATTGACGGAAAACAAGTTCACCATGCGCGAACAGATGAAGAAGGAAGGCGTGAGCATTCCTGCCTACAAGGCAATCAAGTCTGTGGAGGAGGCTTATGATATTCCCTTCCCAGTGATTGTCAAGCCGTCTGACAGCGGCGGAAGCAGAGGTATCACACTTGTGAGAGACAAGAAAGATCTGGCAGCCGCAGTGGAAAGGGCCTTCGATTGGTCGCCCTCCCGAACCGCCTTGGTGGAACAGTTCATAGAAGGCCGTGAGTTCAGCATCGAGGCGATTTCTTATCAAGGCAAGCATTACATTCTTCAGATTACCGACAAAGATACAACGGGAGCTCCCTATTTCGTGGAGTTGGGACATCACCAGCCCGCCAACCTGAATAAGGTACAATGGGATGCCATCTCGAACGAGACCTTGAAATTGCTCAAGGCTATGAAGGTGGAATATGGTGCTTCGCATACCGAAATTAAGATGGATGCCGATGGAATCCCATACGTCATCGAGATGGGTGCGCGTATGGGCGGTGGATACATCAATTCCGATATGGTGAGACTTTCAACGGGCTACGACTTCGTAAAAGGAGTTCTTGAAGTTGCCACAGGCACCTTCACGGAACCCAAATTCACTTGCAGGAAATATGCCGGTGTGTATTTCCTATGTGAGGAAACCAAGGACAAGGTGCTTCCCATCATTGAGAACAGCGACAAATATCCGTTTGTTTTCGATGCTGACATTTGGGGAAAGATACAGAAAGTACAGTGCAACAGCGATCGTGGAGGGTATTTTATTTATCAATCTGATCACAAAATAGAATTATAATATGGAAAAAACGGTTTATTTCAGAACTTTTGAAGAAAACGATGCAGATCTTATCTATCAATGGATGAATGATGACGAGCTTAAAAAACTTAGTACGGGATTAAATCGTCGAATGTGCCGAGATGAGGCTTTGGAATGGGTAAAGGCGAGAATGCGTCATAATAATTATCAGGTGTTTTGGGCCGTTTGTGCAAAGGACACCGATAAGATGATTGGTTATGCGTGTCTGACAGATATACATTATATCAACAGTTCTGCTAATTTCAGTGGCGTAATTATTGGCGACAAGAAATATCAAGACGGCATGGCATGGATAGAAACCTATCTCTTCGTGTACGAGTATGCATTTGAACGTTTGAACCTAAATAGATTATATGGATCGGCTATTGACAACCATAAGACAACAATGGCCATGAGAAAAGCCATGTTCAATACTAGAGAAGGAGTAATGCGTCAGGCTGCGTTCAAAAACGGAAAGTATTATGATGTGTCGATGAGTTCCATCTTGAGAGATGAATACTTTGAGCATAAGGATGCTGGAGAATATGAAGTTATGTCTGTGTTGAAACGTTTGACGCGAATTTCAAGAGAGAAATAATCTTAATTTAGTTTCAGTGAAAAAGCGATTGTTTTTATCGCTGTTTCTGTTTGGGATCAGTATGATTCTGGTAAGCTGTTTATCAATAAAACAGCACAATGTCATCAATGATGAAATTGAGTCCATCAGAAAAAAGTATAAGAACATCGGTCTTTCTGTCGTCGTTGTTAAGAACAATAGAATAGTCTATTCTGAGGTTTTCGGATATAATCCTGACGCTAATGATCCGATAAAAGGCATCCCGATTCGAAAAAACGACCTTATTTACATTGCCTCTATTTCCAAAACCTTTGTAGGAACGGCCATCATGCAGTTGGTGGAAGAAGGGAAATTGTCAATAGAGGATGATGTAAACCGTTATCTTGGTTTTAGTTTCAGAAACCCAAATTTTCCTGACACCCCCATTACTATCAGGATGCTTTTGTCGCATCGCTCCAGTCTGAAAAAGGGTACCGATTATGATGACTTTGACAAAATCAATCCTGAAAAAGCAGACGATTTGTATGTTTTTTTTAATGTCTATCCGCCAGGAAAAAAGACAGAATACAGCAATTTAGGTTTTGTCATACTTGGTGCTGTCGTTGAGAGAGTGTCGGGAATGCGATTTGACGATTATGTGCAAAAGCATATTCTAAAACCTTTGGGACTTCATGGAGGTTATGATGTCTCCAGGTTAGAAAGATTCAAGCTTGTTTATCCTTGTCGGTATAGAGATGACCATTTTGTAGTACAAAAGAAAGCATACGCCAATGTAGATAAAAAAGCATGTGATTATATTCTTGGATACAGTACACCAATGCTTAATCCTGCAGGAGGACTCAAAATTTCTGCAACGGATTTGGCTAAATATATGATGATGCATATAAATAAAGGTAAATACAGATGGAGAAAAAGGTTGTTGTCAAAAGAGAGTGAGGAGAGAATGTGGGAAAGTCAAGCCAATACGTCACATGGTTTATCTTTTGTGTATTTTAACAATGTAATACCAGGAGAAGAATTAATTGGAATGAATGGAGCCAATCATGGCATTCATAGTTCCATGTTTTTCCATCCTAAAAAGAAATATGGATTTGTAGTCATCTGCAATGGCTGTAACTCTAAGACATACGCTGATAGTGGGTTAAATAACAAGATTATCAGGATGTTATACAATTCAATTATCAAAGAGAATTAAGTTTTAAAGTTGTAGTATTTTGCCGGTATAGTTCAATAGCAGAACGGCTGAGTAGTTTTCAGCAGATGGGGGTTCAAATCCTTCTGCCGGCTCATTTTTAATATTGAACGACAAATAACACAAACTATGCTGGATTTATATTTCAATCCGAATTATGCAAAAGTGTATAAGGATATTGATGGAGATAGTGACACTTATGTTTTTGAATCACCATACGGTCGAATCACTTATACTTTTATTTTAAGAAAAATCAAATGGCCTATTGATGGTCAAATTTACTACGATATTGTAACGCCATACGGTTATGGTGGTCCTTATTGTGAAAATGTGACCGATATGGATAAACTAATGGATGCCTACAAAATGGCTTTTTCAAACTATTGTAAGGATCATAATATCATTTGCGAATTCCATAGGTTTCACCTATTTGATAATGTTGATTTTAGAGAGCATTATTTTGGTGAAACCATAGAGCTCTCAGCCAATGTGGTGGTTAATACAACTGGTGATTTTGAGACCGACATTTGGAACCGTTATGACAGAAAAGTGCGAAAAAATGTAAGAAAAGCAGAAACAAATGGGCTAGAGATTATTGTGGAGAATAACACTGCCCATCTGGACGATTTCCTTACCATATATGACAAAACAATGGATCGCAATCATGCTGAAGCCTATTACTATTTTAGTAAGGATTACTTTGAGAACATCGAAAAGCTGCTTCCAGAGAACTTTATGTATTTTCATGTCGTCAAAGATGGTAAGATTATTTCAACTGAATTAGTGTTGTGTTCTGAGAAATATGCTTACTCATTTTTAGGTGGTACACTCGAGGAATATTATGAGTTTCGTCCTAATGACTTTTTGAAGAATGAAATATTGAAGTGGTGTAATTGTACCGGTCGAGAGAAGTTCGTTTTGGGCGGAGGGTATCATAAGGATGATGGGATTTATAAATACAAACGCTGTTTCACTCCTGATCCTGATGTGATGTTCTATATTGGAAAGTATATCTTCAATCAGGAGGTTTATGACAAAGCTGTTGAAGCGAGGAAACAAGAAGATCCTGCTTTTACTGGAGATTCTGGATATTTCCCGTTATATAGGGCCTAAGAATCAGATTAAATTAATAAGAATTCAATAATTTTTTAAATTAGACCAATGCCAACTAAACGCATCTACCTCTGCCTAGCCCACATGAGCGAAGCAGGTCTTGAACAAAAGTATATCCAAGAGGCTTTCGACACCAATTGGGTGGTGCCGCTCGGACCTAACGTAAACGGATTTGAGAAAGACCTCGAGGAATTCGTGGGTCAGAACAAGCGTGTTGTCGCTCTGAGTGCTGGCACCGCCGCTGTGCATCTTGCCTTGATTGCCTGCGGTGTGAAACCGAGTGACGAGGTCATCGTTCAGTCGTTCACCTTCTGCGCTTCGTCGCATCCTATCACCTATCTCGGGGCTATCCCCGTGTTCGTCGATTCAGAAAAGGACTCCTGGAACATCGATCCTGAACTGATGGAAGAAGCCATAAAGGACCGCATTGCCAAGACGGGCAAGAAACCTAAAGCCATCGTGCCTGTGGCACTCTATGGCATGCCTTATGACATAGATCGTATCATGGAGATTGCCAACCGGTACGACATTCCAGTCATTGAAGATGCCGCCGAGGGCTTCGGTAGCCGTTGGAAAGGCCAAGTGCTGGGCACCTTCGGCAAATATGGCGTACTGAGCTTCAATGGCAACAAAATGATTACCACCTCGGGCGGTGGCGCTTTGGTGACCGCCAACGAGGAGGAGTGGCGCGAAATCATGATGTACGCCACCCAGTATCGCGAGAGCTATCCCTATTACCAACACGAGAAGATTGGCTTTAACTACCGTATGAGCAACATCTGTGCTGGCATCGGCCGTGGACAGATGACTGTCGTCAACGACCATATCAACCATCACAAACATGTGTTTGAGCTTTACAAGGAACTTTTCAAAGACGTAGAGGGCATCGAGGTGCATGGCAACCCCGATGAGCGTTATGACAGCAACTTCTGGCTGAATACCATCACCATAGATCCCAGCATTCGCGTGAAAGGCCAAGAAAACGCCTACAAGACCATCGTGACAGGTGCCGTAGGTGGTGCCGCTGGCGTGATACATGCCGCTTCATCGGCCGTCACCGATTGCCAACCTAACGACAATGTCGAAGCCATGCGCGTCATCCTCGACCAAGCAGGCGTCGAAGCGCGTCCATTGTGGAAGCCTATGCACAAGCAGCCAGTTTATAAGGATGCACCGGCATACATCAACGGCGTTTCGGAAGCCTTGTTCAAGGTAGGAATGTGCCTGCCAAGTGGGCCATACGTCAGCGATGAGGATGTCAAGTACATCGTGGAAAAAATTAAGGAAGCCATCATATAATCACAGATAGATTGTAAGTTTTGTTTCCAAGATTTAAGCAACGGATTCGGCTAAAGTCGGGTCCGTTTTTTTGTTTTTTACAGCACAAAAGGTTTTATCTTCCAGCCGAGATAATGGTTTTTGGAAGGTTTTTGCAAAAAACGCTTGCAGATTGGATTTTTTGTCGTATCTTTGAACCGAAAATGTGGAAGATGTTCCACCATAAATTGTTGAATTAATGTATTTTATATCATGAAAAGTAGCAATATGTTGAAAAAACACAGTTTGTTTTTCTTGGCTTTGGCACTTTTGTTGTCGTCATGCGATGTGTCAAAGCGAATCACTTATTTTCAGGACATCCAAGAGAAAAACGTTCTTACGAGCACGGAAGAGCAACCGACGGCAGAGATTCGTCTTCGTCCCGAGGACAAGATTTCGATTATTGTCAACACAAAAGTGCCCGAATTGACAGTCTTGTTTAACCTACCATACACCTCTCGCACATTAGGTCCAAATACTGAATACACAAATTATACTACAACAGGTACTTCTGCTTATGTTATCAAAGCAGATGGCAACATTGATTTTCCTGTGTTGGGCCTAGTACAAGCCGCTGGGAAAACTCGTGATGAACTATCCGCCCATATCAAATCGGAACTGATGAATCGCAATCTGGTTAATGATCCTGTGGTAACCGTGGAGTTTATCAACTTGCAGTTTTCGGTAATGGGCGAAGTGAGAAGTCCCGGTTCTTACAAAATCACCCGCGACCATATCACGATTCTTGATGCCCTATCGATGGCTGGTGACTTGAGCATTGATGGTAAGCGTGACAATGTTTTGGTGCTCCGTCCTGATACTTCAGGCAACATAACTGCTTACAATGTCGATATGCGCTCATTCGACAATGTGAAGCGTTCTCCAGCTTATTATATCCATCAGAACGACTATATCTATGTGGAACCCAATGCAAAACGCGCTAACCAGTCAACTATTAATGCCAACACGGTACAATCAGTTAGTTTCTGGATTTCTGTCGCTTCTTTCCTTGCATCCATGGCCACGACTGTTTCTGTGCTTATGATGAGATGGGGAAATTAACTAATATTTGTTTAATGAATCAATCACGCCAAAGATTATAACTATGCAAGAAAATAAAACAAATTCGGCAAATCAAACCGAGCAACAGAACGAACAGCCAATTGATATCAAGGCCATTTTTTATCTCTTTCTCTCAAATTGGTACTGGTTCCTTATTTCCGTGGTGTTGGCTATGAGTGTGGCGACCTACTATTTGTTGAAGACCACGCCTGTATATACCCGCTCCACAAAGTTGTTGGTAAAGTCGGAAGAAAGGGGAAGATCGTCATACTATGAAGTTAGCGATTTCTCAGATTTGGGATTGTTAACCAGTGGTGTGAAAATCTACAACGAAATGTTGAGTATCAGATCTTTAGATAATCTTAAAGAGGTAGTGCAACGGCTGCATTTGGACATGAATTATACCATAGACGATCGTTTCCATCCGTATTTGCTTTATGGCAATGACTTGCCTGTGATTGTAGACTTGGTGGGTATTCCTGAAAATGTCTTTGCTTCGTTTGATATGGAAGTCAAAGGTGAAAAGATTACGCTATCTGATTTTGTCCTTCAAGACGAGGATTTTTCTGGGCAGATGACTGTCAAATTTGGAGATACAATTAGTTCACCCATAGGTTTGATGTGTGTACAAAAGACAGAGTTCTTTGATAAAGACATGGATTATGGTGTGATACATGTAAAGCGGTTCGGCATAGAAAGCACTGCACGCAACTATGGCAGTAGATTAGGGGTTGGCTTGGCGGATAAAAATGCAGATATTTTGTCACTTTCAATTCAGGATATTTCCAAAAAGAGGGCCGATGATTTCCTCAACATGCTGATTACAGTCTACAACGACAATTGGTTGAACGACAAGAACCAAATTATGGTAAGCACATCATTGTTTATCGACGATCGTCTGAAACTGATTGAAAATGAGTTGGGCAATGTGGATAGCGACATCTCAGAGTATAAGAGTGAGAATCTGCTTCCCGATGTCAAAGCAGTATCGAACATATACTTGTCACAAAACACTGCCACCACTAACCGCATATTAGAGATTAACAACCAACTTTCCATTACTAATTATATCAAAAATATGCTGGTAGGCGAGTTGGCAAAAAACCAATTGTTGCCTGCTAATACAGGAATCGGCAGTAGCATTGAAAGTCAAATTGGCTCATACAATTCTATGATGCTTCGCAGAAACAATTTGATGGCCAATGGTGAAAACAACCCTTTGGTACATGATTTGGACAAGAACCTTGCGGATATGCGCCAAGCACTTATCGCCAGTATCGACAATCAATTGGTAAATCTTAACGAGCAATTGGTTAGTCTACAAGGTACCAAATACAAGATTAGCAAACAACTTGCCGACAATCCTGGTCAGGCCAAATACCTGCTTTCGGTTGAACGCCAACAGAAGGTGAAAGAGTCTTTGTATCTTTTCCTTTTGCAGAAACGAGAAGAAAACCAGTTGTCGCAGGCCTTTACGGCGTACAATTCAAGAATTATCGAACAGCCTAACGGCTCGGTTCTTCCTACCAAGCCAAGGAGAAACATGGTCAGATTGATTGCTTTGTTTTTAGGTTTGGCCATTCCTGCCATTATCCTTTTCCTAAGGGAGCAATTGAACACAACAGTACGTGGCCGCAAGGATTTGGAGAAGTTGACCTTGCCTTTTGTGGGTGAGATTCCGTTGGCTTATAGTCAGACTGACCAAAAGAAAAAGAAAAAGGAGGTCAAGAAGAAAATCAAGGAGCAGAAAGACCAAGAGCAGAAGGAAGGATTTGCAGGCGGCGTAGTGGTGAAAGAAGGCAGCCGTAATGTCATTAACGAGGCATTCCGTGTGTTCCGCACCAATTTGGAGTTCATGAGCAAAGATAAATCGTCCAATATTTTCATGTTTACATCATTCAATCCTGGTTCGGGCAAGTCTTTCATTGCTATCAATTCAGCCATTGCCTTAGCCATCAAGAACAAGAAAGTGTTGGTGATTGACGGTGACTTGCGCCACGCCTCTTTGTCGGCTTACATTTTCTCGCCGAAAAAAGGTATCGCCAACTATCTTGCGCGTCAAGAAGAGAATATACAAAACCTCATTATCCGAAGCAATGACTATCCTGGATTAAGTTATTTGCCTGTTGGTGTCATCCCACCCAACCCGACAGAATTGTTGGAGGACGAGCGCTTTGGAAACTTGCTCGCACAGCTCGCCAAGGAATATGACTATGTTCTCATCGACTGCCCGCCCGTCGACATCGTAGCCGACCCGCAGATTATTAATAAGTATGTTGACCGTACTATCTTCGTTGTACGTGCCGGCCTGATGGAACGTAGTCTTATCCCTGAGCTTGAGAATATATATAGGACTAACAAATACAAAAACATGTGTCTGGTGCTTAATGGCACTATGGGTAGAGATGGACGCTATGGCTATCGTTACGGCTATAGATATGGTTACAAATATGGTTACAGATACGGCTACCGTTACGGCGGCAAGTACGGCTACCATAGTGGCTACTATGGCAACAACAAAGGTGCCGGATATTATCACGAAGACGATGAAGAATAATTAGTAAATGGCACTTATGTTATTTCCTAAGATTTCTTCCCTGCTGACCAACTTCACCGACCATCATTCACACATTTTGCCAGGTGTGGATGATGGTGTGAAGAAGATGGAAACATCCTTGAAGGTCTTGGAGCGTTACGAGCAGCTTGGGATTGCCGAAGTGTGGTGTACACCTCATGTGATGGAAGATATTCCCAACACGACGGCGGGACTTCAAGCGCGTTTTGCGGAACTTTGCGAAGCCTACCAAGGTCCAATCAAGTTGCATCTTGCGGCAGAATACATGATGGACGAACTTTTTGAGGAACGACTCGAACAAGGCGATTTGCTGAAATTGGGCGATGAGGGTAACCAAGTCTTGGTGGAAACTTCTTACTTCACTCCTCCGATGGATATGGATGCCATATTGCGCCGTATCAAGCAGAAGGGTCTTTATCCTATGCTGGCTCACCCCGAGCGTTATGTCTACATGAATAAGGAACGCTATAAGGAATTGAAAAACAATGGAATACGATTCCAATTGAACCTCTCTTCTGTAGCTGGGGCATACGGCTCTGAAGCCAAAGACAAAGCACTTTGGCTACTGAAACAGAATTTCTACAATATTGCCGGTTCCGATCTACATTCCTCGCGTAATATTGACTATTGGTCGACACGCGCCCCCAGAGCCTTGAAACAATTGTTTCAGTCTTGGGAAAAATAATTTTTGTCAATAACAAGAATATCAATTAAATACAACAACATGGAAGAAAAAAAGAGACTTTTTGAGGAATTTCCTCCAGTGAGCACCCAGGAATGGGAAGCCGTCATTGAGAAGGACCTCAAAGGGGCAGACTACAACAAAAAACTGGTTTGGCGCACAGCCGAAGGCTTCAATGTGAGGCCCTACTATCGTGCCGAGAACCTCGCCGACATTCCGTGGACAGGTCAGCAACCCAACGAGTTCCCGTATGTCCGCGGCAACAAGCCCGAAGGTAACAATTGGCTCGTCCGTCAGGACATCACCGTGAAGGACGTGCATGAAGCCAACAAAACTGCCCTCAATGCCATCAGCCGTGGCGCGAACAGCATTGGCTTCAAGTTGGAGTACGACAAGGTTTACGACACCATTGCCATCTCGACTTTGCTCAACGGCATCGACCAAAAGGCAGTGGAAATCAACTTCTACAACAACAAGTACCATTTGCCGATACTTGAGATGCTATCGAAGATTCCGGACATCAAGGGTTCGTTGAACTATGACCCGCTGACGCGCTACATTCGTCGCGGCGTGTGGTACATCAATGAGGGTGCCGATATAGAACTGGCTTACATTGTGGTGAAAGCCGATATGCCTGATTTCCAGACCATCGGTGTCAACAGCCACGTTTTCACCAATGCCGGAGCCACCATCGTTCAGGAGATGGCTTTCAGCCTCGCCGTGGGTGCCGAATATTTAGACAAACTCACAGAGAAAGGTTTCACCATCGACGAGATTGCTCCAAAGATGCGCTTTAATGTGGCCGTCGGACAGAACTACTTTATGGAAATGGCCAAGATGCGTGCCTATCGTCTGCTTTGGGCCAACATCGTAAAGGCATATGGCGGCAAAGAAGAGAACGCCAAGATGCACATCCACGCCACCAATGCTGAAATCGGCATGAGCCTCTACGATGCGTATGTGAATATGTTGCGCACCACCACGGGCACAATGTCAGCCGTCCTCGGTGGCGTCGACTCGTTCACCGTGATGCCGTTCGACACGTCGTTTGAAATCCCCACCGATTTTGCCGACCGTATCGCCCGCAACCAGCAACTCATCCTCAAGGAAGAGTCGCATTTCGACAAAGTCGCCGACCCCGCCGCAGGTTCCTACTACATTGAGAACCTCACCGAGAGTCTCGCCATCGCCGCTTGGGACTTGTTCAACAAGATCCAAGACGAAGGCGGTTATCTCGAAGCCGTCCGCAAGGGCATGATCCAAGGCCTCATCAAGGAAAGTGCCGCCAAGAAGTTTAGCAATGTGGCCACCCGCCGCGAAACCATCCTCGGTACGAACCAGTTCCCGAACTTTACCGAAACAATGAAGTTCACGCCAGAGGCTTGGGTCTTTGAGGCTGATAACCGCCGTGACGAGAAGGCAGAAATCGAGACCATCGTCACCTTCCGCGCCGCGCAACAGTTTGAGCAACTGCGCTATGCCACCGACGTTTATGCCAAAGACCACAAGCGTCCTGTGGCATGGATGTTCACTTACGGCAACCTCGCCATGCGCAAGGCCCGCGCCAACTTCGCCTCCAACTTCTTCGCCTGCGCCGGCTTCCAAGTCGTCGACAATCCAGGCTTCAAGACCTTGGACGAAGGCATCGCCGCCGCCCGCAAGGAGAAACCTGAAATCGTGGTCATCTGCTCCTCCGACGAGGAATACGGCGAAGGCAACGCCCTCAAGATTTTCGAGGAGTTGAAGAACGAAACTATCGTGGTGCTGGCCGGCAACCCCGAAGGCACCGCCGACATCCTAAAAGAGGCTGGCTTGAAGTATTTCATTCACGTCAAGAGCAATGTGCTTGAGACCTTAAAAGAGTTCCAAATGCAATTAGGTATAACGAAATAAGAAAGGAGTAATACGATGAAACCGAATTATAAAGACATCAATATCAACGCTATACCTAAGCATAGTGGCCTCATTTTGCCGAATGGCGAAAACTGGGAGACCCACGAACATATCATGGTGAAGCCTGCCTACACCGAAAAAGACCTCGAAGGCATGGAGCACCTCAACTACGCCGCTGGCATCGCGCCCTTCCTCCGTGGACCTTACTCGACGATGTATGTGATGCGTCCTTGGACCATCCGTCAGTACGCTGGTTTCTCCACCGCCGAAGAGTCCAACGCCTTCTACCGCCGTAACATCGCGGCTGGTCAGAAGGGTCTGTCCGTGGCCTTCGACTTGGCCACCCACCGTGGCTACGACGCCGACCACGAGCGCGTCATGGGCGACGTGGGTAAGGCTGGCGTGAGCATCTGCTCCGTCGAGGACATGAAGGTCCTGTTCGACCAGATCCCGCTTAACAAAATGTCCGTCTCCATGACCATGAACGGCGCCGTGCTGCCGATCCTGGCCTTCTACATCGTCGCCGCCTTGGAGCAGGGTGCCAAATACGAAGAATTGCAAGGCACCATCCAGAACGACATCCTGAAGGAGTTCATGGTGCGTAACACCTATATCTATCCGCCTGAGTTCTCGATGCGTATTATCGCCGACATCTTCGAGTTCACCTCGCAGAACATGCCGAAGTTCAACAGCATCTCCATTTCGGGTTACCACATGCAGGAAGCCGGTGCCACCTCCGACATCGAGATGGCTTACACCTTGGCCGACGGCTGGGATTATCTCCGCACCGGTGTCAAGGCCGGTTTGGATGTCGATGCTTTTGCGCCGCGCTTGTCGTTCTTCTGGTGCTCGGGCATGAACCACTTCATGGAGATTGCCAAGATGCGTGCCGCCCGTATGCTGTGGGCCAAGATTGTGAAGACTTTCAACCCGAAGAACGAGAAGTCGTTGGCCCTGCGTACTCACACGCAGACCTCGGGTTGGTCGCTCACCGAGCAAGACCCGTTCAACAACGTGGCCCGTACCTGCATTGAGGCTATGGGTGCCGCTTTGGGTCACACCCAGTCGCTGCACACCAACGCCTTGGACGAAGCCATCGCCTTGCCGACCGACTTCAGCGCTCGTATCGCTCGTAACACCCAGATTTACATCCAGGAAGAGACCAATGTTTGCCGCGTCGTCGACCCGTGGGCTGGTTCCTACTATGTGGAGAGCCTCACCCATGAGATTGCCCACCGCGCTTGGAACCACATCCAAGAGGTGGAAGCCATGGGCGGCATGGCCAAGGCCATCGAAACTGGCTTGCCGAAGATGCGTATCGAGGAGGCCTCAGCCCGCAAGCAGGCACAAATTGACTCGGGTCGTGAGACCATCGTCGGTATCAATAAGTATCGCCTCGACCACGAAGACCCGATTGAGACTTTGGAAATCGACAACACCGCTGTGCGTGAGTCGCAAATCAAGCGCTTGAAGGAACTCCGCGCCAACCGTAACGAGGCCGATGTGCAGCGTTGCCTCGATGCCATCACCAAGTGCGCCGAGACTGGCGAGGGCAACCTCTTGGCATTGGCTGTGGAAGCCGCAAAGTGCCGCGCCTCCTTGGGTGAGATTTCGATGGCTTGCGAGAAGGTCGCAGGTCGTTACAAAGCTGTAATCCGTTCAATTTCAGGAGTATATTCTATGGAAACGAAAAACGACGCAAGATTTGAGGAAGCCTGCAAGATGGCCGACGAGTTCGCCAAGATGGACGGTCGCCGTCCGCGTATCATGGTCGCCAAGATGGGTCAAGACGGCCACGACCGTGGCGCCAAAGTGGTGGCCACTGGTTATGCTGACATCGGTTTCGACGTTGACATGGGACCGTTGTTCCAAACGCCCGCCGAGGCTGCAAAGCAGGCCGTTGAGAACGATGTCCACATTATGGGTGTGAGTTCATTAGCCGCTGGTCACAAGACCCTCGTGCCGCAAGTCATTGAAGAGTTGGAAAAACTCGGTCGTCCCGACATCATGGTCACCGTGGGTGGCGTGATTCCCGCGCAGGACTACCAGTTCCTCTACGATGCCGGTGCCGTGGCCATCTTTGGTCCCGGAACGCCCGTCAGCGAGTCAGCTATCAAGATGCTTGAGCTGCTGATTGCGGCGAGGAAACAATAAACGGTTTGTAGAAATGCGCCTTGGCGCATTTCTACAGCAAAAAACGAAAAATCCCGTCAATTCGTTGGCGGGATTTTTTATTTCTTCATCTTTTCAAAAATCGCAATATACAGCATCCGCGTAGCCTCATAATCCGCATCGATTTTCTGGCGGACGGCTTCTGCGTTGAATGGCTCGAAGAAGATGGCATCGGCTTTCATCACATCGCGCTTGTGTTCGTCATAATAAATGCCATCGGCCACTGCTTTGGCCTTTTGCGGCTCGTTTTCGCTCAGGTAAATGTAGGCCAAATTGAGATAAGGATAGAGATAATTGGGGCTGATGCGGATGGCTTCTTTTAGGTACAACTCCGCTTTTTCAAGGTCGTGCGCGGTGTAGTATTCCGCCAGTCCGAGGTCGTTGAGGTTTTCTTTGCAATAGGGCGCAAAATGAAAAGCCTTTCGGAAACTGTTGATGGCCTGTGGATTGCCCATTTGTTTTTCGGCCTTGCCCAAATACCATTGCACGGGCAGCCCGACAGGGTCAATCGTGTAGAACACCGACATGGCTTGGTGGCCATAGCGTTCCACGGCTTCCCAGTCGCTGGCTTTTAGGGCTTGCTGCATCCTAAAAGTGTTTCTATCGCCTTTCAAGCGGAAACCACCAACGGCGAGCAACATGAGGGCAACGGACAAAAAGACCACATTCCAACCTTTTCCGAGGGCTTTTTGTTGGTCTTGTCTGGTGATGTGAAGCAGATTGGCCATGAGGATTCCCATCCAAATGACATGCTCAATGCGGCTGTTGGGGAAGTCGAACAAGGCGTTGACGCATCCACCTGCAAAGATGCTCAAAACGATGGCTCCAAAGAGAAATTCTTTCCGTTTTTGGGTTTTACAGAGCGCGAAGAAAACGCCTACTATCATGGAAACGAGGAAGATAATGTATAAAAGAAGCCCAAGATAGCCCGTTTCCGAAAGCACACCAAGGTATTCGTTGTGCGGCTTGGTGAAATTCACGTTCCAAACGTCTGAACGGTAAAGCCCTTCGAGGCCCGCATCGGGGAAATGGATTTGCCAGTTGCCGAGGCCGCAACCCGTCAAAGGGTGTTTGTCGGCAATGAGGTAAGTCTTGTCCCATAGCAGGCAACGTTCCGCCAAGGAAGACGTACTCAGCATATTGTGCTCGATTTCGCTTTTTTCAGAGGTGTGTGGAACGGAACGGTCGGCAAACCAACGTAAACCTACCGTGATGAAGGCATAAACGAGGACGATGGGTATGATTATTGCCAAATGGTATCCGCGATGGAAATGTTTTTTGCAATGGCACATTAGTATCATTATCCCAAAACAAATGCCAGCCACAATCAAGCCAAGCAGCACCGCCCTCGATTTCAGCAGAATAATGACGATGATAGCGACTGCAAACATAAAGACAGAAAGTCCTTTCAGCAACTTGCTCTCAAAAAGGGGAAAGGCCGTGAGCAGAAAAGCCGACAGCACAAACAGCATGGCAGCCAACAGGTTCTTGTGCCCGTTGATGCCGCTGACTCGATAGAGTTGCTCGAAACTGAAACTTTCCACGTGAAACAATTGAATGACAGCAAAAAACAGGTACACCCCAAAAATGATGACCGCACTGATCCAAAGGGCTTTTTGGGTGACATGGCGGTTTGTCGATAACAGGCTGAAAATGAAAATGATAATAAGAGGCGTGAGCAGTTGGGTAGAAAAAGCGAATATCGCTTCAGCGGTGTTGGTTGCCCAAAGGATGGAACAGCCACAAAACAAGGTAAACAACAAATAGATGTAGAAAACCGGCGTGTCGGGAATCCTCCAGCGTTTCTTGCCGATAAGGGCGAAAAGAAACAAGATTGCCAGACTTGCTGCAACGGCAACAAATCTGGCAATCAAAAATTTGTCATACAAATCAGGTAGCCAGATGACGCAACTCGCGATGATGCCTATGGCGATGCAAGCAGTGCGTATCGTGTGGCTGTTCATCCTGAAAAATCAATATGTTTCGTACTCTACAACGTTTCCGTAGCGTATGCTATCAGTTTTATATCGGGCGTATGTACGGATGTAATACTTGGTGTTGGCCGACACGTTATTAATGTTGCCGTAGAAATCGTACCATTCACTGCCTGTTGGAGTGGCAGCCGTGATGCAAAAGTCGGATTCAAACTGCGGATATTCGTTGGTGGTGCTATAGCAGAAGCCAACTTGATCGACCACTTCGGGCCTGTTGCAGTGCATACTACCATAGGCTTCGATATAGTGGCCACTCCAGCTGTAGTAGTTGACATAAGTGTTAAGTTCCAACATAAGTGGTACTTCCGGTGTGGTGAAGCTTAAGGTTTCGCCATAGAAATAGTTATTTGGAGAGAAGTTAAAATAAGGATTGCTTCCTTCGTCCCAGACCACAAAAGCACGGTAATAATACGTCGTGTTGGGGCTTAAGCCTTGACAATAGACTTGGTAAACGCCATTTTCTTCCTCGTAGCCATATTCATATCCGATGCAGTCCTCAATGGTGAAATCGGATTGAATGCTAAAGCAAACGCCGACCATAAAATTGGATGCGCCAAAGGGTTCCACCTTGGCACCTGCTCGGAAATACTGTGAAGTGATTTCGGTAGCCTCAATGGTGGTCACGGGCGAGGCCGAGGGCGCATCGGCACCGAGGGTGGTGAAGGTCTTTTCGTCGCCGTAGCAGTATTCTGTGCCGTATTTCGCGTAGCCGCGCACATGGTAAACCGTGTTGGGTTCCAAGTTGGACAATAGGCAGGTGTAAGGCTGAGAGCATTTATAGCTTTTCATGACATTGTTCTCGACGGTGGGCTTTTCCGTAAGGCTCCAGCAAACGCCAATCTCTATCAGCAGACCAGCGTCGTCGGCAGTGGCTTCCGCTCCGCAAGAGGCGGTGCTTCCCGTGATGAAAGTCGGGTCGGCAGTGGTGACGGTAACTCCATCGGTCAAGTGAGCCAATGGGTCATCAACGGGCTTGCAGGCGGCCATAGCCAACATCACACCCGCTGCTATCAACATGAGGAAATTTGTCTTTTTCATATCGGTAAGGCTTTAATATTCAAAATAAAGGACTTGTTTGTCGTCAATGTCGTCGCTTTCGTACATGGTCTGCAAAACGGGGTATTTGTCGCTGCCGTATTGGTAAGCATAGCAAATGGTGTCGGTGTAGTCGTCTTCCGTCATGATGATGCGGGTTACGTTGTTTTTGGTGAAGCCTGTGTGTCCGAAAGTGAAGTTGATCAGATAGTCTTCAAGGCCGCCCATGAAACCGTACCAGGGACAGTTTTTGTCGTCGTATTGCAGTTGGAAGTCCATGTATTCGCCGTCGCCGGTAAAGACGATTTTGCTGATGTTATTGTCCGTCCAAGTCAGCAGGAGGGCGATGGTGAAGTTTTCTTTTTCTCCTCGTTGGTCGGCCAACCGTTGTTCACCTTGGGCGATGCTTTTGCAAACATTGGGAGGCAGCAGGTGTGAGAGGGGATTCAAATGCAGCGTGGCACCATCTTTTTTAAAGTCGTCGTAGAATGTTCCCATCATCTTGCTGATTTTGTCGCCGTCGTAACTAATCGCCCAAGTGCAGGCAATGGCGTTGCGATAGAAAACGGTTGCTGTTTTCAGGTGGTTGCCGTCGTATTCGTAGGTGATGTACTCGGAATTCGTGTAGTTGTCCACGCGAGTGACGCGGTTGTTGTTGTCGTAGGTGAAGTTTTCCACCCAAGTGTCTGCCTTGAAGTCGAAGTCCGAGTAATGCGTGATGGAGTTGAGCTTGTCGCCGTTCCATTCCCAATGTTGGAAGGGCTTTTTTTCAGTGTCGCTCCACGAATAATAAATCTGCTGGATTTTCTTCTTGGGCGCATAAACGCCGGTTTTGTCTTTGTGGCACGAAGTGAAAGCGACTGCCAGCATCAGCCCCAACACAATGCCCATTGTTTTGAATGTTCTCATAACTTACTTTTTTGTTACTTTAAGGTTTGTGGTGCAAAAATAACGGATTTCCCAAGATAAAAGTATGCCAAAAAGCCCATTACAAACTTTTTGGCAAAAATTCTAACCTAAAATATTGATAATAAGGAAAGTAATAAAATCCTATTACAAACTTTTTATCTTATTTAGCAAAGGTTTTCACTACATTTTCGTGCATCCGCTGCACCGTCCATTCGTCCATTGGCACGGCTCCAATGCTGCGATAGAAGGCCAACGAAGGCGCGTTCCAATCGAGGCAAATCCATTCCATGCGGCCACAGTTGCGCTCAACGGCAATGTTGGCCAAGTATTTCAAAATGGCCTTGCCGTAGCCCAAGCCGCGCTTTTCGGGGATGATGAACAAGTCTTCGAGATACAGCCCTTTTCGTCCCACAAAGGTCGAGAAATTGTGGAAAAACAAGGCAAAACCGATAACCACGCCATCCTCTTCGGCAAAGATGACTTCAGCGGCCTTTTCCACAAAAATGGAGTTGTAAATCGTGGCTTCGTCGGCAACCACTTCATCGGAACATTTCTCGTAGGCGGCCAGCTTCTTGATGAATTCGAGAATCAGGCCGGCTTCGGTTTCTTTTGCGGAGCGGATGTTAAAACTGGGCATAGTTAGTTCAGGGTTTTGAGCCATTTCCATTGGAAAATCAACATATAGAACACACCAATGGTGATGGCCGAGTCAGCGAAATTGAAGATGGGGCGGAAGAAGATGAAATGCCCATCGGGGCCGAAAAAGAAATCGGGCAGCCACGAGGCGTTTTCCTTCGCCACATCGATGAGGGGGAAATAAAGCATGTCGACCACGCGCCCATGCAGCCAATTGGCATAGCCGCCGCCATCGGGGAAGAGGGTGGCGACTTGGGTGTAGGTGCTTTCGCTGAAAATGCGCCCGTAAAAAACGCAATCGATGATGTTGCCCATGGCGCCCGCAGTGATGAGCGCAATGCCGAACAACACGCCGAACTTGGTGTTTTTCCTCGACAAGCGAACCAAAATCCAAAACAGGGCGACAATGGCCACAATCCTGAAAATGCTCAAGGCCAATTTCAGGAAACCGCCGCCGCCAAACCAGCCGAAAGCCATGCCGTTGTTCTCGATGAACAGCAAATTGAACCACCTCCCGATGACAGGGATTTCCTGCCCGAGGGTCATGCTCGTCTTGACCCAAATCTTGAGGATTTGGTCGAAGAGCAAAACGAGAAAAATCACCACAAACGACCAGATGAGGCCGTGGTTGCCTTGCTTTTTCACTTCCTTTTCAGTTTAGCGTCCAAGCAGCGTGTGGTGATGGGCACGCAGCGCAGTCTTTCCTTTGGGATGAGTTTGCCGGTTTCGCAGCACACGCCGTAGGTCTTGTTTTCGATGCGCATCAGGGCGAGTTCAAGGTTGT
>Ga0326514_10000141_pt1 | contig 44238 bp, 28 predicted proteins | sample 3_2548_0518_D_FD_203653 | JGI IMG/M metagenome (GOLD analysis project Ga0326514, IMG submission 203653) | Bovine rumen microbial communities from UC Davis, California, United States - 3_2548_0518 | ecosystem: Host-associated > Mammals > Digestive system > Stomach > Rumen | place: USA... | reverse complement strand
CACAAACAGTTTCATCTGTTTGCGACTTTCCACCTTTATAATGTTGATTGTCATAAATTAACGGGTTGTATTAGCAGCAATGTAGTCAAGCACTTCGCGCACTGTCAAAAATTTCGGGTTGCCTTCAAACTTGAACCCGAACTTGGTCTCGATGGCGAGGCTGAGTAGCAAAATGGTCAAGGAATCCAAGCCCAAGTCGCGGACGAGTTGCGAGTCTTCATTGACATTGGAGAAATCGAGCGAAGGCTTGATCTGCTTAATGATTTCCTTCAGTTCTTCAAAAACAGTTTCTCTTTGCATGGCGTAAATCATTGGTTGCGTGAAACTTTCATTGCACCCGTGCGTTTGAAGTCTTCCTTGCGCACGGTGATTTTGCTGACTTGATGCGTGCTCGGCAGTTCAGCGTTCACCTTGCCGACGAGGTCTTTGAAGTAGGCTTCCACCTCTTCCCAAGGCGCATTGCCAAACTCATCCATGCGCGGCAGAATCTCAATGGCAATCACCTGACGGCCATCGAGTTCGTCCTCTTTGACAAGGCAGTCGCGGAGTCTGTTGTCCTTATAGAATGGCTCCTCAATGCTTTCAGGGCTGATGTTCTCGCCATTGCTCAGGATGATGAGGTTCTTGATGCGGCCCACGATGTACATGTAGCCTTCGTCATCGAAGCGGACAAGGTCGCCGGTCTTCACCCAACCGTCTTCGGTCAGGGTTTCGGCGGTCTTTTCGGGTTCGCCGTAATAGCCGAGGAATACATTGTCGCCACGGAACCACAGTTCGCCATCCACCACCTTCAGTTCTTGTTCGGGATAAGACTTTCCGACCGATGTGGGCTTTTCTTTTACGTCGATATTGCCCGTAGTAAGGTTGGCGCCTTCAGTCATGCCGTAGCCCGCAAAGAGTTGGATACCAAGTTCATCGAACTCTCCGATGAGTTTCGGAGGCACATTGGCCGCACCTGAAATGATGAATTTGAGATTGCCGCCAAGGAAAGGCTTGCCGTACATCTTGACGAGACCCAAAAGAATTTCGCAGATGCCCGGAACTGCCACGAGGCAAGTCGGCTTGATCATCGGGAACTTGCCGATGGTTTCCTTGGTATTGGCGGCGGCATACCACGCTCCACCTTCAAACAGCACCGACAAAGTGCCACGAATCAGGCCAAACACATGGCTGAGAGGCAGCACATTCGCGTAACGGTGATGGCCGAGTTGACTGCCGGGAGCGAAAACGCCGTTCAATGCGCCACGCATCAAGGCACGATGGGGCAGAATGGCACCCTTGGGCGCGCCCGTAGTGCCACCCGTAAAGAAAATGGCGGCTGGCTCGTCCTTGTCAACGGTCACGATGGGAGCGGTATGGTCGGCACAATCGGTGATGGCGATGGTTTTGCAAGGCACACCGGCGACAGCCTCGGCGAAGTCTTTGCCATAGGCCAACACCTTCACGCCGAACTTCATACAGCAGCCGACGATGGCCTGAGCAGGCAGCATGGCTGGCAAATTGATGGCCACATAGCCCGCCGAAGTGACGGCAAGGAACATTTCGACCTGCTCGATGGTGGAGTTGTCGATGATGGCCACTTTGTCGCCTTTTTGCAGGCCCAAGTCGTTGAGCAAGGCACGCTTACGTGCAATCAAGTCGCAGACCTGTTTATAATTATAGGTGTTCACCGTGTCGGAAAGGCAAGGCAAGTCGGACCATTTCTGCTCAATCCAAGTGACAAATTCTGGAAGGGTCGGGATGAACTTCAGCTGCGCGAGTTCGTCGGCAGGAAGCATGGATGGGAAATACTCGTTATTAATCATAATATGCATAAATTGATTTGATTTTGAGCCGCAAAAATAAGAAAAACAATGGTAGCTTCATATTTTGATGGGATTTTTTAAGTTTTCTCCTTGAAATGAAACCTTCGTGTTATCATATTTTCCCTTATCTTTGCCCCGAATTAGGAAAGACGAATGACCAACCCTAACATAGAACGCCAAACCGCCCCTATCCTATTGATTTCCATAGGAATCTTTGCTGTCGGACTATTGCTTTTCGTGATGAACCTGTGCTTCGGTTCGGTATCGATTCCTATGAAAGAGATTTGGGCGGCGGTATTCGGTGGTGAAACCTCCACCTACCGCACCATCATTTTGGATTACCGCCTGCCACAGGCCATCACTGCACTTTTGGCAGGCATAGGGCTTTCAGTTTCAGGCCTTTTGATGCAAACCCTGTTTCGCAATCCCTTGGCCGACCCTTCCCTATTGGGCATCAGTAGCGGTTCGAGCCTTGGAGTGGCTTTGGTCGTGTTGCTGGGCACTGCTACGGGACTGTCGGTCAGCACTTTGGCTTTGTGGTCCACTTTCGGTGTCACAGTGGCGGCTTTCTTGGGTGCTTTTGCGGTGCTTTTGCTTATCCTTGCACTGAGTTCGAGGCTCAGGAGCATGGTCAGCCTCGTGCTGGTGGGCATCATGATTGCCTACATCGCGAGTTCGGTCACTGATATTTTGAAGTTCTTCAGCCAAAAGGAAGGGCTTCATTCCTTCGTCATTTGGGGTTTGGGCAGTTTCTCCAACGTGAGCAAGGCACAACTGCCGTTTTTCGCAGCCACGGTAGTTTTAGGTGTAGTTGCCTCGTTCCTGTTATTCAAGACCTTGAATCTCTTGTTGTTGGGCGAGCGTTATGCCGAAAACCTTGGCGTGAACATCAAGCGGAGCAGTATGCTCATCATCTTGGTTTCGGGATTTTTGACGGCTATCATCACGGCGTTTTGCGGGCCTATCGCCTTTTTGGGTTTGGCTGTGCCGCACATCGCGAGGTTCCTGTTCCGCAGCAGCGACCACAAACTGCTCATCCCTGCCACGGCCTTCCTCGGGATGGACTTGGCCCTGTTCTGCAACCTCATCGCGCGACTGCCCTCATTTGAAGGCAACCTGCCCATCAACTCCGTCACGGCATTGATTGGTGCGCCTATCGTGCTGTGGGTCATCTTCCATCGGCAACGATTCAGTCAAGGACAATAGATTATGAAAAGGAACTACGAATTTTACGAATGGAACGAATTGAATTTTGCGACTAAAGTCGCGAATTTCTACGAATTTGGCTCATTCGTACCCATTCGGACGCTTGCGTCCCAAATTCTTTATCAAATTCGTATAATTCGTGTAATTCGTAGTTAAAGAGACCATTATGTGCGAAGTCCTCCAGACATATCATCTGTCCATCGGCTACAAAGGCCAAGCCTTGATGCCCGAAATCAACGTGAGCCTCAACGAAGGCGACATCGTGGCCTTGGCAGGTCCCAACGGCTCGGGCAAGACGACGCTGTTCAAGACGCTCTCGGCCAGCATCAAACCTGTCGGCGGCGAGGTCAAGCTGTTTGGGAAAGACTTGCGCGACTACTCCCCCACCGAGCGCAGTTCACTGTTCAGCCTCGTGCTGACCGAGAAGCCCGACGACCTGTTTTTGAAGGTTTTCGACATCGTGGCCGCCGGTCGCTATCCCCACATCGGCCTCTTAGCCAAACTGAAAGCCGACGACGAGCAAATCATTTACGACAGCCTCGAAACCGTCGGCATCAGCCATTTGGTCAACCGAAACTTCGTTTCGCTCAGCGACGGCGAGCAACAGAAAGTGATGATTGCCAAGGCTTTGGTGCAGGACACGCCCCTCATCTTCATGGACGAGCCTGCCGCCTTCCTCGACTATCCGAGCAAAATCGAGTTGGTACACATCATGCACAAACTCTCGCGCGAGAAAAAGAAAACCATCCTCTTCAGCAGCCACGACCTTGACCTTTTGCTCCGCCACGCCGACGTGATGTGGGTAGTGGCACCGCAGCAGCCTTTGCGCCAAGGCACGCCGAAAGAATTGGTTGAGCAAGGGGTTATTGATGAATATTTTAAGCCGATTGTGGCCAAGGAGGAGTTTTATTGGATGAGGTGAGCAGTTGTGAATTGCTTGCATTTATCTTGTATCTTTGCTCTTTGAAACAACTACAAAACCTAACTTGTCTGGCACTTCTAAGTTGTGAATTGCTTGCATTTATCTTGTATCTTTGCTCTTTGAAACAACCGTTCCGTTTCCCAACACAACGGCCTGCTGGTTGTGAATTGCTTGCATTTATCTTGTATCTTTGCTCTTTGAAACAACTGGAACGGCAGCAGGGTAACATTCGTAACCGTTGTGAATTGCTTGCATTTATCTTGTATCTTTGCTCTTTGAAACAACGAGCCTCTTTCTGGTCCATATAATTCAACTGTTGTGAATTGCTTGCATTTATCTTGTATCTTTGCTCTTTGAAACAACGTGGCGCAAAGCGAGGCACAGGACACGCACGTTGTGAATTGCTTGCATTTATCTTGTATCTTTGCTCTTTGAAACAACTGATTGTATAGCCGATATTGTCGTGATAGGTTGTGAATTGCTTGCATTTATTATGCATTTTTTAACACAATAATTTTTCCAGGTGGTAAAAATTACAACCGCCCTTATTTTCAATCGTACCCAATTTGGGTACAGTTGAAATTATAATATTATCAATATGATAGAGCTACATAGGGACAAATTGTCCCAAGGAAAGACGTATAAATTGGAGTTAACAAAACTCTCTTCCAAATGAAAAACCATCTTAACAAAACAACAGACCGAATATTCAAGGACACATTTCACTAAACTCACTCCCGATAAACGCGATGTGCGGCAACTCATAGTCTTTGGCTTCTTTGGGTTTCAATCCACGCGCCCGCATGGGGCGCGACGAGAGGTGTCAGCAATGAACGACACCATCAAGGCGTTTCAATCCACGCGCCCGCATGGGGCGCGACGCAAGGTGTCCGAATTGACTTGCAATGAATTGATGTTTCAATCCACGCGCCCGCATGGGGCGCGACAGGATCACCGACCAGCGCATACTCGATGCGGTGTTTCAATCCACGTGCCCGCATGGGGCGCGACAGGCATCACGGGTTTATTCCTCATCGCAGAGAGGTTTCAATCCACGCGCCCGCAAGGGGCGCGACCGAGACCCGTGCCATGCGTTATGGCACCGAGACCGTTTCAATCCACGCGCCCGCAAGGGGCGCGACTAAAAAATCATTTCATTGTAAATCAGTGAGTTACGTTTCAATCCACGCGCCCGCAAGGGGCGCGACGCGGTTCGTGTCAACGGTCTGGCCGTCTGAAAAGACGTTTCAATCCACGCGCCCGCAAGGGGCGCGACAGGTGTCCTTGATTCACCAGGACTTCTTCTTGCTGTTTCAATCCACGCGCCCGCAAGGGGCGCGACCAAAACTTGCTTTGTCTCGTTGCAATCATTGTTCTATGTTTCAATCCACGCGCCCGCAAGGGGCGCGACTTTTGGCTCAATATGGTTTTGGTGTTACACATATGTTTCAATCCACGCGCCCGCATGGGGCGCGACCTTGACGAGAATCACGGTCTTGCTGTCTATACGTACAGTTTCAATCCACGCGCCCGCATGGGGCGCGACTGGCCCAACTTATTAAAGAGGCCGAAAAGCTGACGTTTCAATCCACGCGCCCGCATGGGGCGCGACCAATAGAAGATAGGGGTGTCAATCAGGGCGAGGATGTTTCAATCCACGCGCCCGCATGGGGCGCGACATGGTATTCCTTGGCCACTTCCAGCTTGTGTTCATAGTTTCAATCCACGCGCCCGCATGGGGCGCGACCAAGACACCAAAATACGCAACCTTAACCACGGTAGTTTCAATCCACGCGCCCGCATGGGGCGCGACGAGCTGTCGGAACTCAACTACCAAGCCACGCTGAAGTTTCAATCCACGCGCCCGCATGGGGCGCGACACAAGGCCGTCGCAATGCGGAGCGTGATGTCTGTGTTTCAATCCACGCGCCCGCATGGGGCGCGACATCTTCACTTACTTCGCCTATAACCCTTGCATTTGTTTCAATCCACGCGCCCGCATGGGGCGCGACTTTTCCTTTGCGGATGCACAGGAACACCTCCTGCTCGTTTCAATCCACGCGCCCGCATGGGGCGCGACCCACCCAACAGCAGGGAGGCGGACAATAATTATTGTTTCAATCCACGCGCCCGCATGGGGCGCGACGAAAACGAATGGGAGACAAAATAACAAGATTATGTTTCAATCCACGCGCCCGCATGGGGCGCGACTATAATGAGCCTTCCTTGCTATATAAAGCATTGGTTTCAATCCACGCGCCCGCATGGGGCGCGACCAAAGAAAGCGCAAGAAGAGGGTAAATTCACAAGTTTCAATCCACGCGCCCGCATGGGGCGCGACGTACAATAAATATCACGGCCATTGCGCCTATTGCGGGTTTCAATCCACGCGCCCGCATGGGGCGCGACCAAAGTTAATAATCAATCTAATACCTAATCGCTATGTTTCAATCCACGCGCCCGCATGGGGCGCGACCATGCTTTTCGGAGCAATCGCCATGATAGGCGGTTTCAATCCACGCGCCCGCATGGGGCGCGACCACCAGCACAGGTATCGAATCGGCCCGTATCAATGTTTCAATCCACGCGCCCGCATGGGGCGCGACGAAAAAGGCCAGAGCGAGTTGCTTGTGGCCAAGTTTCAATCCACGCGCCCGCATGGGGCGCGACCAATTTTGTTGGTGGCTTTCCCCAAGACATCCTCAAGTTTCAATCCACGCGCCCGCATGGGGCGCGACCTCGTTGTTAAGCGATATATCCGCATCAATAACAGTTTCAATCCACGCGCCCGCATGGGGCGCGACGTCAGGCCTTACGGCACTCGCGGCGCAGTTCGGCGTTTCAATCCACGCGCCCGCATGGGGCGCAACCGATGTCGGAAAGGCAATGGCTAAGGACTTGATGTTTCAATCCACGCGCCCGCATGGGGCGCAACCGACGACTTCAAGGAAGAGGTCGTCAAGTTTTTCGAGTTTCAATCCACGCGCCCGCATGGGGCGCAACTTGTTCTTCTGCAACTTGGTAGGGTGTGCGACAAGTTTCAATCCACGCGCCCGCATGGGGCGCAACAGACCATCCACGACGAGAAGCAACTCGAAAAGGAGTTTCAATCCACGCGCCCGCATGGGGCGCAACCGAGTTTGAAGTTGGATATTGCACAAGATGGAGTTTCAATCCACGCGCCCGCATGGGGCGCAACCTTGAACTTGGCTGTTCCCTTCTTGCCGAGGTGACGGTTTCAATCCACGCGCCCGCATGGGGCGCAACATTGGTACAGCACATCAAGACGCGGCTCAATGTCCGTTTCAATCCACGCGCCCGCATGGGGCGCAACCTGGATGCGGTTGTGCCGTTGCCTTCGGCCATGTGTTTCAATCCACGCGCCCGCATGGGGCGCAACGGGTGCGCTGCCCATCCTCGTCTTGTTCACGGTGTTTCAATCCACGCGCCCGCATGGGGCGCAACGTATTCCAATCAATCTTCATTCCCTGCCACTGGAGTTTCAATCCACGCGCCCGCATGGGGCGCAACACGATATTGAAGAATCCTTTATGAATGACATCGGTTTCAATCCACGCGCCCGCATGGGGCGCAACCCAATTCAACTACTACCGCGACGGGGAGTTGGTGTTTCAATCCACGCGCCCGCATGGGGCGCAACCTCGCTGTTTCAGGTATTCTGCATACCGACCGAAGTTTCAATCCACGCGCCCGCATGGGGCGCAACAAACTTGCCGTCCAATGCGCCCAAAAAAAATACGTTTCAATCCACGCGCCCGCATGGGGCGCAACCATATTCGGGGGAAAACAAGGAGGGATAAGAAAAGTTTCAATCCACGCGCCCGCATGGGGCGCAACGTTCCGGCTACGACAGCCAATGCCTCGCGCTGAACGTTTCAATCCACGCGCCCGCATGGGGCGCAACTAGCATTACAGTTTGCCTTCCTTAGCGAGTTGACGTTTCAATCCACGCGCCCGCATGGGGCGCAACATGACAACATCTTTTTCTATTGATAGTGTCTTTGTTTCAATCCACGCGCCCGCATGGGGCGCAACGGCCAGATTGACGACATGGTTGACACCGATTTGGAGGTTTCAATCCACGCGCCCGCATGGGGCGCAACGACGCATCGAGTCGTCTAATGCCGCGACATCGACGTTTCAATCCACGCGCCCGCATGGGGCGCAACCCTTCGCGGCTACCTTGTCGGCCAAGACTTCAAGGTTTCAATCCACGCGCCCGCATGGGGCGCAACTTTCAAGATTTTCCGTAACGCGATGACGGTTGAGGTTTCAATCCACGCGCCCGCATGGGGCGCAACGCTAAAGACAGCACCAGTATTAATATCAATAGACGTTTCAATCCACGCGCCCGCATGGGGCGCAACGGTGGTTGATTTGGATTGTTCGGTTTAATTAGCAGTTTCAATCCACGCGCCCGCATGGGGCGCAACTTGGTTGGCATCGCGTCCTGTTGTTTGCCAAGCAGTTTCAATCCACGCGCCCGCATGGGGCGCAACATGCGGGCAATCTGCCTGTCAAGCAACTGGCTCATGTTTCAATCCACGCGCCCGCATGGGGCGCAACGTGAACACATAATTGACCAGCACCTTCCCCGGTGGTTTCAATCCACGCGCCCGCATGGGGCGCAACTGTTTTTTGACGTTGCCTGTGGTGGCGGTGGCGTTTCAATCCACGCGCCCGCATGGGGCGCAACAGTAACCTGCGCAAAACGCAAATTACCAACTCTTTAGAGTAGATGTTCCGCGAAAGAAAAAACTTCGCCTCTCCTCTACCCCATTTTCTTTTCTACTCTCACCTTATTCGGTTGAGTATCAAACGCCGCGAAAATACAACAAATTTTGCAATGTTTCACATTCGCGATTCAAATTATCAATTCCGAGGCAACATCAAACGAAGTAACCTTCCCCAGCATTTCTATCCTTTTGTTCCAATTGTTCCCTAAGAAATAAAAACGTATGCTATCGGTCTCTTCTTTGATAATGGTGGATAATTTGCTGCGCAGCACCACAAATTGGGCTTCTGTCAACACACATTCAAACACCGAGTTTTGCACCCTCTGACCGTAGTTTTGGCACTCTTTGGCCACCTTGCGCAACCGCTTTGCGCCCGAAGCCGTCACCGTTTCAACATCGTATGTAACCAAAACCATCATCGCTCAACGGATTGTAAACACCGGATAATCGTCAATGTCATTTCTTATCGCCTTCGCAAGCAACATAGCTTGGGCGTATGGAAGCAAACCCAATTCCATCTTTTCCTCCAAATACGGATGCACTAACGTCTCCTTCTTTCTCTTTTGCCAAGCCGAAAGCAGTGTCTTTCTTCCTTCATCGCTCATCACAATTCCCTCTACGCCTTGAACAACGAAGTCTTTAGCCGTCATCTGCTTCCGATTAATCAGCGAAAGCACCAAGCGGTCACCAAGATAGGCCCTCATCTCTTCCATCAAGTCAAGCGCCAACGATGTCCTTCCCGGACGAAGGGTATGCAGGAAACCAACGTATGGGTCGAGGCCGACGGTCTCCAATGCAGCAGCGGTTTCGTTGGCCAACAATGTGTACACAAACGAAAGCATAGCGTTCACCTTGTCCTTGGGCGGATGCCTGTTCCGTCCGCGAAAAGCGAAATCCTCCTTTTGATGAAGTATCAATTCGGGAAACACGCCAAAATAGGCATTGGCTGCGTCGCCTTCAATACCAATTAACTGGGATGCGGACGTTGCCTTCAATGCCCACTTCTTGCTGTGTTCCATAGAATTAACGGCTGCCTCAACCCCATCATTTTCTCCATTGTCTCTGATGAAACGCTGGAGCGTAGTCCTATAATTCTGTATCTTCCCGGCAATGAACAGCCGTGCGAAACGGAGCGATCGTCCCTCGTCATCCGCAATGCGATATTGCTCTTTGCGCAACAACACATTGCCTCGGGTAGGTCCTTGCATCCTTCCGATGAAACGGCCATTAAGCGAAAGGAAGGTCAACGAAACCCCATTGTCGGCACACAGTTTCATCAATCCCGGACTGGCACCCAAATAGCCAAAAGTCACGATTCCTTCAATATTGATGACGGGAATCCTGAACCTCTCTTCCTTCTCCACCGAGACCACCACATTCTGCCCATCCTTGCTCAGATAGGATTCGGGAGTGGTCACATACAGCACATTAAGCAGTTTCTTCATACAACGTTTTTTTCAAATAATTGGCCACGGAAGGCCTTTTGACAATATCGGGCAAACAGATTTCGACAAGCGAGCAATTCGAGCAACCGTGCTTCTTTTCGGCTTTTGGGACAACGCCTGACCGATAAACGGAATGCATTTCATCGGCGCATTTTTGTGTGAATGTTCGCAAGTCAGAATCCATCAAGACCGTTTCCCTTCTGTTGGTGGCCTCATAATAAAGGCAGCCTTCGTCTATCGTGATACCATATTGTTCTTCAAGACAGATGACCTGAGCCGCAAGTTGTACCTTGTCGCGGGCATCGGGTTTCGACCGTCCGTGTTTGTACTCAACAGGCTTGGGCTTCCAATAGCACTGAGGATAAGAGGGATGCACGATGGCATTATCCTGTGTTTCAGAAGGCTGCAACTCGACAACATCTGTGAAACCATACAACCCCAATGCCTTCGACGACACCGGAACTGAGTGCAGCGAAACCGTGTCACCGTTTTTCTGTCGGTAGGAAGGGTTGTCGGCATTCTTGTGAAGCAGCCTGCCCTCAGCCGTCAGTCGGTTTTCGGACCATTGCTGCTCAACGTGAATCAATGCCCATTGCCGGGGACAAAACACAAAGTGTTGAATCCCCGACAACATAAGCATATCGTCTTCCGTGTACATCTCAAATCAGATATTCAACGCTAATACCTTCCGCCAATTTCAATTCTTCCAATTTCTTCTTTACTTCGTTTTTTCCCGTTACAGCATAGTCTTCAAAAGAACGAGGAAATTCTACGCCATCCTTCTTTTCAATCTTTACGAGATCGAACAATTGTGCAGAACGAGCATTTCCAAGTTTTGAGTTATGCTTGAATACGACAAGAGCCCGCGCATTCATTTCGCCACGCGCTGCTGCACGGTCGTGTTCAAAGGCATTGGCAAGAGCTTCCCATAGAAGTTTCAGGTCTTCTTCTGTGAAATGCCATTTCTCGCCGTCGAAAGCTGACACATAGCCGTGCATCCTGTAAAGACCATAACTGACTGTTGACTTATTGCCGAAGGTGTTGTCCTTATCCGCATCTTCTTCTTTCGTTATACAGCACCGTGTTAAAGAATGTGTTTTGGTGTCGATAGGGTCAATACTCCGAGAAAACACGAACTGAACCGGCCCACGCACAACGCCAAGCCCTTTCTTGTTTCCTTTTCCTTTCTCTTTTTTATTTTTCTTATCCTCGCTCTCTGATGAGTCTGCCTCATCATTTGACAGTTTCTCACCTGTGCTAAGTACTGCGCCAAATGTACGAATGTCATAATACTTATCGCACATAGACAGTCGTCCTTTCTTTTCATCATTGCCTACTTTCTTCGCTTCTTCACTAATGATGTTATTCAGGATATTTCCTTGACGAATGAAAATGTCGTACTTTGAAGCATCAAGTTCGCCTGCTTCCACTTTCAATTGAATGTAGTTGCGAACCTTACGTTTGATACAAACATCCGAAACAAGTCCTTCTCTTGTCTCAAAATCGATTCTCGGCTGATTATCCATATCAGGATCACCGTTGGGATTTCCGTCTTTTACGTCGTAAATGAACACGAAATCATACCTGTTCTTAATGTAGTTCTCCATATCTGAAACAATTTATGAATTAGTATTTTCTGTTGTCTCTTTTTTGTGGTTTCTTTGGAAATAATAGCCCAAAGCAAACTCACCTTGCTCAATGGCTGAAAACCGCTGGGGGAAGCAGCCATTTTCGCTGATTTTCCCAGCAATCTCATTTAGTTCATTTGCCAGATATCCACCAATCTTACGCTGATAGATGGTTACATTCTTTGTCAACAACTGGCCAAGAATGTAGGCCGGCTGCAAAGCCGCTGCCGCAAAATATCGTTCCTTGACCCCGCTATTAACATTTCCCATAGCCTTCCACTGCATTAACTCAATGACAGCGAACAATCTGCCACACAAGTAGGCTACGCTTGTGTTGGCCTCTTCCAATGTTGATCTCATATTTTTGTCTGTATTACGATTAATAATCAATTTGATGAGAGCAGCCCTCTCCACCGAAAAAAAGTCTCCTTTCCATATTCTGTTGAGTACGCTTTGCAAAACTTCCAATGGCAATTTGTATCTACTCCCTTTAATGACAGCATTCCAAAGTAATGACCCCATTTTTGTTTTGGAATTGAGGTCAGACTTTGGCTTGTCCCCAGGCTTTTTATCACGTTGGGTAGCGGCAATCAACATTCGCAAAGGGCTATATACCAATTCTCTATCGTTGTTTTCAATTTCAATGTCACGAAACCATTCCGCTAGATTCGTTTTGTATTCAGTTAAACTAATGGCAGTCCAATCACGGACAGCAATACGTGCAGCAGCAGACGACAGAGTGCAAGTGTAAAACATATTGGAATCAACTGTCGAACCAAAACCCTTTTTACCGTTCCAAACGGACTCAAAAAGCCTCTTTACCCACGACGCATCAGGTGGATTAGTAACTGCCAACGGACTAAATTCTTCGGTGTCTTGCTTTGTCCAAAATAGTGCTGCTGTCGTATCACTTAAATCAACCCTATGATTGTATTCGAAATGTGCTTTTTGTTTTTTCTCTTTATTCTCTGGAACTTTATGCCCATCTGACAACAAGAAATTCAAACCATCAATATAATTTCTCGCACAATTCCGACAGATTGATGAGTTCAGATTACCTTTTAATCCGTATGATTCAAATGCTCCTTCATTAAAAGAAACCAATGCTTTATTCGAAATTGTATCTTCTTTAGGTTTGGGCATATTCTTCGCCATTCCATGCGGTTCATCCAATACTGGACTATCTGACCTACCACAAATGGAACACACTTTCCCATTTGATAACTTTTGTTCACTTTCTCGAAAATGCTTAACGATAGCATTCCTAACTTCCTCATATTTCAATAATAACTGCCCTTCTTTCATCATAAATGTAAGATTCTCGCTTATTGAATCTTTGGAAAACAGGAAGATAGAATCAGCAATTGCAGATCTAACGCCATCCTCGTTATCTTCAGTGTAAAACTTTATAACAGGTTCTATGATTTTAAGATCATCCTTATATTGCATAAGTTTGTCCATAAATAATTGGTGCTTTTTGTCTACACCCTTTTCAGTGATACCAAAAACATCTACATCACTGCCAATAAAGAAAAACACCTCTTTTTTCTTTGTTGAGGTCTTTTCTGTACGAACATTATTGTTCTTATCAACAACAAAACCCAAAAATTCTCCAGTTTCATTAATATTGATACAGATATCAAAGGATGTATCTCCCAAAGTTATATCCTCACCTTTCTTCTTTTTATTCAACCGCTCGTGTCTATAGATTGAATCCTGGACTTCCTTTTCTGCTAATAAAACAGATGAATTAACAGAAAATGACATACTACGACCCCTATATTCATTATCCAATTTAAAATACTCAACAACAGCTTTTCTCAACCCATTCAAATTCTCCTTTTCATAAAATTTGAAAACAGGAGTAAAAGCATCTACATTTTTGAATGGAACAAGGCTTTTCTTAAATGATTCAAGTTTACTAATGTCAATACTAACCCCAAGAACTTCTTCACTCTTATCAAGCAGGAAGCGTGCCTTCCCTTTTTTAGCAGTGATAACTTCAGACTCGATAGGCTCTCGGTCACCAACAATAAATTGTTGATACTTACCTTCCTCATCAATAACAATGGTTATTGAGAATTGTTCCTCCTTAAGTGCTTGATTCTTTCCCTTTGTCACTCTTTTCCCGAACTCTACTAATTCTTGTATCATAACTCTGCCTCCTCTTTTTGATAATGTTCATAAACAACTCGATTGTATTCATCTGATTGTTTTGGTTGGATGTGTGATGATGACAACATCTTTGTGGCTATTTCTTCAGGACATTCGAGAATGCCGTTTATTATGGCCACATCGTAGAAAAACAAAGGCGTAACTTTCCCTTTCTCATCATAGAACATATCGTAGAACATACTACCAATAGGATAGGTAATGTCTAAAGGTTGATCCTGCTCGTTAGGTATGGAAAAGTCGGCGGCAAATTCTCTCGTTCCCAAACACGGCTGATGCCAACATTGACCTTTTTTCACTCTTCGTTCAAACATCGTCCGATATTTCTTCACCGTAATAGGATGTTCGCTGTCTTTAGTGCTTTCGATGAGTTTCTCGTCAACAAAGACCGATGCCTCAATGATATAGCCTACATCCTTTAAAACAATGCTATTCCGTTGAACACGATTCTCCGTGATTTCTATTGGTTGACCCTTGGGATTCTGTTTTTTTGAAATCTCGTTCCTTTTTATGGAAGCGAACTTAATAGGGTTAAGCACGATGATTTTCCTAACAAACCATTGGAATTCAGGTTTCCATAAAATGGCTTCCAAAATGCCACGGGCAGCCGAAGGTGTCATACAAGGGTAACTCATCCGTTCCACTTTCAAGTCGGGACGGGTAAAGCAGGCAAAGTCGCCAGTTACCTTCAATCTAACAATCTCTTTATCAAGCATATCTTTTCCTCCTTATATTACTGGGTTGAATTCATCTTTAAAAGGTAATCCAAAATCTGGGTCATAAGAGCCATACCAAATCAATATACCACATTGTTCAAAGCCTATAAGAGCACTATTGTCCTTCATGAAATTATCATAAACCTGAACACAATATTGGGACACTTCTTGACGCTCTTGCCTCGAAAGATAATCTTGGTCCTTTATTCGGTTGTACAATTCACGACTCTTTTCATCATATTGATAAACGAAAACAGGTTTGGTGTTGTTGTCTATTATTTTGTATTTATCAGCAACTGTCTGAAACAAGAATCTTTTTCTGTCCTCTGTAATCTTATATTTATCAGTATCGCCAAAATTCTCAACAAGTTTCCTATAATAAAAACTGTAGAAATCGTGGGTGTATAGTTTTTCCTCATTGCCTTTATAAAGAAGATTGGCAAACTCCGCCCACGAACGATACTGCTTGCTTGGCTGCCCCGATTCTGTCAAAGCAAACAAATAAACATCACCTTTTTCAACCCTGCCTTCACGGTTGCATCTTCCTGCTGATTGTATAATTGATTCCAATGGTGCCAACTCTCTATAAACGGCGGGAAAATCCATATCGACTCCTGCTTCAATAAGTTGAGTGGAACTGACAACTATTCGTTCCTGCTTCTCCAATGCATTTCGAATGTCTTTGATTACTTGTTTCCTATGTGCAGGACACATATTCGTTGAAAGATGAAACAATGTAAAACCGCCACAGCCTCGCATTTCTTCAAAAAACATCCTTGCTTTTTTCTTGGTGTTGAAAACGACAAGTGCAGAAACTTGCTTTTTAACGACGGTTTCTGCCAATTCTGAAATAGGCGTTTCGTCATATCCATTCAAAGGATGGTAAACCACTCTTTTTGTTTCTTCAAACACGCGCTTCGGGTTTTCCACCAAAGGCTCAATATGTATTCCACGGAAACCATCTCTTGCTTCGAAATCAGGCTGAGTAGCTGTACAAAAAAGAATGCTGCACCTGCAAAGTTTCTGTAAATTATCCAGCATCATCAAAGTCGGTTCGGTAACATTCATTGGCAAAGTCTGTATTTCGTCAAAGATGATTGTGGAATCCTGAATATTGTGTAGTTTTCTGCAAGCAGATCTCTTATTGCTGAAAAGCGACTCGAAGAATTGTACAGAAGTTGTGATGATGATGGGGTAATCCCAGTTTTCAGTTGCTAATTGTTTGGGATTATAATCCTCATTATCCCCTTCTTTTGCATATATCACATTTGAATGGTGTTCAAGTACATAATCATCGTTTCCAGCATCATTAAATATCTTTTTCAACTCATCAGCAGTCTGGTCTATGATGTTGATAAAGGGCAATACTATGATAATACGCTTGATGTTGGGGTGATTTTGCGCATGATGCAATGCCCAATTGATACTGCACAAAGTTTTGCCTAATCCCGTTGGCAGTGTCAGAGAAAAAAATCCCTGATGAAGATTTGCCTTCGATTCGGCATATTGCCGTACTTCATTCCGCAACCTATTTATTTTCAATTCTTTTTTCTTTGAATCATTATCAAAACTGTCAAATTTCCGTTGCAATTTTTCCAATAATTTGGCTGGGTCAAATGCCCAGGTTTTTCTCGTGAGGAATTTGGCTTCTTGGAAATGTCTTTCTGTATCAAGGCTGTCGGCATCGACAAGGGCACTGAATAACAATCTAACAAAAAGTTCCTGCAACAATATGTCTGAAAGATTCCGAAACGCTGTATCGTCAAGGTTGCGGATAGCATCATGAATGTCGTTTTTCCAATTTGCAAGGATTCCGCTATATGTACCATTATCAGTATTTCGTTCTGCCTCAATATTTTGTCGCATTTCTGGATTATCTGGCAGTCCCGAATGATGTCCGAATACAGGAAATGCAACCTCCATTAGCGAGTTGTCTTGAGCGTACATAGCACCATATATTGAATGTTTGGTTTTGATGCTTTCACCAGAAATATGCCTTTGAAAAGCAAGCGAATACTTTCCAATATCATGAATGAGTCCGCAATATTCATACAAATCCACAAACAACTCTGACAACGCAAACTTTCTCATTAATTTGCCAACGCCAGAACAATGTTCTTTCATTGTTTGTTTGATGCCTCTTATATTCTCTGAGTGTGCAATATATGTTTTGCTATTTTTGGCCATAATGATATGTTTTTCATATTTCACGCTGCAAATTTACAACCGATACTGTTTCAAAACGTGAAACATCGTTGAAAAAAGTTTTATTTTTGCAAAAAAAAATCCTCAATTATGAGAAACACCGACACTTTCAGGCAATACATTTGGTTGGTCAATACCATCCAAAGAGCAAAAAAGATTAGTTTTGACAGAATCAAACGCCTTTGGGTAGAAGACGACCTGAACGACAGCCGCCCCCTATCCCGCACCACCTTCTTCCGCCTACGCATTTCCATTGATGATATGTTTGGCATACGCATCGAGAGCGACAACCAACACCTTTATTACATCAGCAACCCCGAAATGCTCCGCGACAACTCCACCCAAAACTGGATGCTCCAAACGCTAACTGTCGGCAACATCCTTGCAGACAGCCTTTCCATCAAAGACAAACTTGTGCTCGAAGAAATCCCTTCAGGAACACAATGCCTCCAAACCATTATCAATGCCATCAAAAATAACAGCACGTTGCAGATGACACATCAAGGTTTTGAGGCTGCCAATGCAAAGACAACAATCATCGAACCATATTGCCTCAAAGTGTTTCGCCAACGATGGTATCTGTTAGGGAAAGACCGCCACAAACACAACGATTTTCGGATCTTCGCCCTTGACCGAATCATAGAACTCTCTGCCACAAACGAGCCTTTTGAAACTGACCCTTCTTTTGATGCGGAGGATTTCTTCAAGAACCATTTCGGCGTTTTCATCGGTGAAAAAGAAAAACCGACACGAATTGTATTACGCGCTTACGGGAAAATGATTCCACTTATCCGTTCACTTCCAAAACACCATTCCCAAAAAGAAATAACCACACGCGAAACTTATTCTGATTTCGAATACTATCTTGCGCCTTCATTCGATTTCCGACAGGAAATATTGAAAGAAGGCCACGAACTTGAAGTCATCGAACCCAAATCGTTGCGCAAAACGATACACGACGAATTGATGAAGACAATTGAGATGTACAAATAGTGATCCCAGCCTATCCGTGGACAAGGAAAAGTATTATTTGCGTCTTAGGTTTTCTTTGCAACTATCCCCCCCTTCACTCCCTCAACACGCGGGAGACGGTTTCCACAATCTCATCGTAATCAGCATCTTGCATGTTCTCTATCTTATAGCACATTTCCTTGACCCATTCGTTGAAACGAATCAAAACGTCTGTGTTTCCGGTTTTGGAAATTGTCCACAAAGCGAATTCTATCATACATCCTGACCTGAACACCACCGTGCCATCGCGCTTGCGCCGAAACTTGTTGAAAAACAAGCCCTCTGAAAGGCTCTTCAACACCACTTGCAACAATGCCGTATTGGCCTCCTCTTGGGTGACCTGACGGTTCGTTTTGGAACAAATACAGACATATTGAAACGGCTTCAACCTGTCCTTGTTGATGACAAAATTCGGGTCTTTCGCAAGCCGCGACAAAAACAACATGTAAGCCTTGACTTCGACCACTCCTTCATTCTCTTCCTCAAATTGCTGGACTTTCTCCTTCAGATAATCATCCGAAGCATATTTACAAACCACACGGAGCAAAGGATAATTATCCATTTCGCGCTCCCAGTACCACACGATAGAGTCAAAATAGATGTCCCTCCAAAACCAATCACTGAGCAAATACTTTGAACACCAAACCACGTCGTGTTTCGTCGTCCTGAACATGAACGCATCTATGATTCTCTTTTGGTCCTCAAACGATTGGTATTCAAACCGTTTCTGCAATTCAAGTCGAGATGCAGCAATAAGGCCGCTTTTTTCGTCCTTGAAATCGCGAAGCAGTTGATTGATAGTGGCATTGGGCTTTTTTTTCACTTTCTCAACTTGTTCAGGGAAAAGCCTTCTTTCAACATGACCCATCAGATAGCTTGTTTCCTGATTATCAGCGTAATGACGTTCCAAATCTCTTTTCACCCGCTTCAAATCGACAAGCGACAAAGAATTGATAATGTGGCGCGTAAATTCACGGCTGTTTTCCAAATTATCCACAAGGTATTTCGTAAGTTCCATAGCATTGTTGTTTTAGTTGTGAAGCAAAAGTAGGATCCTCTTGAAATCGTGATATTTCATTTTTTTCTTTCGCAAAATTACTACTTTTCGGCAATTCAGCGAATTTTTGTACTTTTGCACCTTCAAATCAAGCAGTAATTTCTACTAAAATGCAGAATATCAGAAATATAGCAATTATCGCCCACGTCGACCACGGCAAGACCACACTCGTGGACCGTATTCTTTACCAATCCCAACTCTTCAAGGAGTCGGACGAGGCTCCCGGGCAACTCATTTTGGACAACAACGACCTTGAGCGCGAGCGCGGCATCACCATCCTTTCGAAGAATGTGTCGGTGCGCTACAAGGACGTGAAAATCAACATCATCGACACTCCCGGCCACGCTGATTTTGGCGGCGAGGTGGAGCGCGTTCTGAACATGGCCGATGGCGTTTTGCTGTTGGTCGATGCCTTTGAAGGCCCCATGCCGCAGACCCGTTTCGTGCTGCAAAAGGCCATCGAATTAGGTTTGAAGCCCATCGTCGTCATCAACAAGGTGGACAAGCCTAATTGCCGTCCCGACGAGGTGCAAGAGGCTGTCTTCGACCTGATGTTCAACCTCGGTGCGACCGAAGACCAATTGGACTTCCCGACGGTTTACGGCTCATCGAAGCAAGGCTGGATGTCGGACGACTGGAACCACGTCACCGACAACGTTTCCTACCTTTTGGATGTTATCATCGACACCATCCCGCCCGCGAAGTTCGAGGAAGGCACGCCGCAAATGCTGATTACTTCGTTGGATTACAGTTCGTATGTGGGTCGTATCGCTGTGGGTCGCCTGAAACGCGGCACCTTGCAAGCCGGACAAAACGTCTCGTTGGTGAAGCGCGACGGTTCCGTCACCCGCTCCACCATCAAGGAGCTTTACACCTTTGAAGGTTTGGGCAAGGAACGCACCAAGAAACCCGTCGAGGCTGGCGACATCATCGCGCTGATGGGCATCGACGACTTTGAGATTGGCGACACCGTTGCCGACTACGAGAACCCCGAGGCTCTGCCGCCCATCCATGTCGATGAGCCGACGATGAGCATGTTGTTCACCATCAACAACTCGCCTTTCTTCGGCAAGGAAGGCAAATATGTGACTTCGCGCCACCTGCGCGAGCGTTTATACAAGGAGACCGAAAAGAACCTCGCCCTGAAGGTGGAAGACACCGATTCGCCTGATTCACTGATGGTTTACGGTCGTGGCATCCTACATTTGAGCATCCTCGTGGAAACCATGCGACGTGAGGGTTACGAGTTCCAACTTGGACAACCCAAGGTCATCGTGAAATACATCGACGACGTGAAATGCGAGCCTATCGAAGCCTTGACCGTCCTTGTGCCTGAAGATTTTTCGGGGCGCGTCATCGAGCAAGTCAGCGCACGCAAGGGCGAAATGACCCAAATGGAACCCAAAGGCGACCGCATGTGCCTCGATTTCGACATCCCATCACGCGGACTTATCGGCCTGAGAAACACGCTTTTGACCGTCACCGAAGGCGAAGCTATCGTTTCGCACCGCTTCAAGGACTACGAGCCTTGGAAGGGTGAGATTCCTTCGCGCAACGTGGGTGCCTTGATTTCGATGGAAACGGGACAGGCCATCCCCTACGCCATTTGGAAACTGCAAGACCGTGGCATCTTCTTCGTCAATCCGAATGAGGATGTGTATGCTGGCGAGGTCATTGGCGAGAACACGCGCAGCAACGACATCGTCATCAACGTGTGCAAAACCAAGCACTTGACCAATGTGCGTGCCTCGGGCAGCGACGAGGCCATCCGCCTCATCCCGCCCGTGCGTTTCTCGTTGGAGGAATACATGGAATACATCCGCGACGACGAATATCTGGAAGTCACACCCAAGAGCCTGCGCTTGCGCAAAATCATCCTCGACGAGATTGAGCGCAAACGCGCCTCGCGCCGTGGAGAGGAATAATACCGAAAAATATTTTCCAAAAGTCGGGCTGTATGTCCGACTTTTTTCGTATTATTGCAAAATTATAGACGAGCAGAAAACAAGCCCAACGCTTGTTGGAATTTTATGATTTATTAAATTGATTATTAGATAATTACAGACATGTCAAAACTTAAGAGAACCCTTATAATTTTATTCGTCACGGCAGGATTGGCCTCATGTGACGTGCTCACTCAAGTTGCACAAATGGCCAACTTTGCCAATTGCACCTTCGATTTCAACAGCGTCAACCATATTGAGATGCTCGGCATCAACCTGAGCAAGGGCATGTCGAGAGAGAACCTCAACATTTCGCAAGGATTGGCTCTCGTCAACGCAATCAGCAACAGAAGCCTGCCCGTTACTTTCAATGTCAACCTTGATGTAAGCAACCCCAACTCCATCGCCGCTTCGATGGCCAAGATGGATTACATATTGACCCTCAACGGAAAGCAAGTTGTCAGCACCACCATGAGCAACAGCGTGAACGTTCCCGCCAAATCGAACAGCATGGTCACGATTCCCGTCACTACAGACCTGTTCCAACTGTTCAGCGGCGAATCGGCGGATGCCATCGTGAATTTGGCCTTCAAGTTGGCCGGCGCGAGCAGCAATCCCGTTAATGTGGGACTTCAGGTGAAGCCTTACATTACCGTTGGAAACCAGCAACTTGCCTATCCAAATTACATCACATTAAACAAAACCTTACAATAAACTCCGAAATGACGGAATTCACCGAAAAGAGATATAGCATCGACCCAGGAAAGGGCAAGAAAATGCCCGGATGTCCATACTCCATCTATGAGGACGGACGAGACGTCAAGGATTATATCATTCCACCCAAAGGACATGTGTTTGTCGGCTTCAAGTACGACCCCGATGCCAGCAACCAGATTTACGACGGAAAACTCACAGCGGAATATGCGAAAGAGCCATTCCTCACCCGCCTCAAGTCTAACATCTGGATGTTGGTTTTGGTGCTTGCCATCGCATTAGTCATTGGAATTGTTATTTTGTTGGCTTTCAGTGTTTTTAAAGACCCAAAACCAAGCACTCCGAAAACAAAGGATGTGAAACCGAAAACTGAAATCACCAACAACAAAAAGGAGAAAAAGGAGAAAAAAGAGAAAAAGGCTGCCGAAAAAGCCACAAACAAGCCCAAGCAAGCTGAAGAAACGGCTCCTGTCCAAGCCCAACCCGAGGCAAAAGCTCCTGTCGAGGAACAACCCGCAGCAGCCATCAGCACTGTTGAGCAAACGACCAACGCGCCAAGCCAACAGCCTGCCGCAACCGACCCCAATGAGGTTTTCAAACGCGATTTTTGGACTTTGGTACACGAAAAATCAGGCTCGATGGATGCCTACACCGACCTTTACAACGCCAACAAAACCAAGGTGGCAGGAGAAGAATTCGATTATCTGCGTTATACCATCCTGAAAGACTTTGTGACCTTCAAGGCTTGGTATGACAAGTTGAAAAAGATCCCAGAGAAGGAACTTAATTCCATCAAAACCATCGAAGCCCTCAGAAAAAGTGTCGGCTGATTCGACCATGAAAGAAACAAAAATATTTTCAAACAATTCAGGAAACCATGAGTAACACGACCAATTTCAAGCAATTTAGAGTTGACCCCGGGATGGGAAAGAAATATAGGAACTGCCCTTATTCCAGATATGAAGACGGCCACGATGTTGTGGACTACATCATACCACCAAGGGGCTATGTTTTTGTTGATTTCAAATTGGTGCCTGATCGCGATACCAACTACGACGGAAGGCTCATCGCGCAATATGAGAAGAAACACAGCAAACAACCCATTCTTTGGGGTGGAATCATTACGGTTGCCGTTACGGGTATCATCCTTTATTTTGCCGTTTTCAGCAAGCCCAAGTCCAAAACGCCCGCCAACGATCCCAAGCCTGTTGTTGAGAATGTGAAGATAGACACGGTCAAGTCGGGACTTATGGCTAACAACGCACATGACACTGCAACAGTTGAACCAGAGATAGCGCAAACGGCCATCGCCCAAAACATGGAAGCCCAAACCAATGAGGCTCCCAAGGCAACCACAACACCCGAAGCCGTTGAAGCACCAAAGCCGAAAGAGACTCCCAAGGTTGAGGAAAAGCCAAAACCCGCCGAAACTACCCCAACAATCCAAGATCAAACCACCAAGCCGACAGAAACCGTCAAACCTGAGAGCAACGACCGAGGTGCCCAATTCAAGAAGGAGTTTTGGGAACTGATTCACCGTCAGGAAACGAACATGGGTACCTACCATGAACTTTACCGCAAATACAAGAAGGACAACCTCAAAAGCAAGGAATTCTATTACTTATACTTGACCATCCTCGAAAACACGACTGGCTTCAATAGATGGAAAGCCGATTTTTTGCGCGTGCCTTCTAACGAAATCAAGTCCATCAACAATATCAACACTTTGAAACAAAAACTTGAAGAATACAAATAAATCATAATCAAAACAATCGTATATGATCAGAAATAATTTCATCAAACGCCACAACGGGCCCACCGCATCCGACGCTGAAAAGATGCTCAAGGTCATCGGCGTTGCATCGCAAGAACAACTTGTCGACGAAATCATCGCTCCCGAAATCCGTCTGCCGAAAGACCTCAACATCGGCGATGGCATGAACGAGTACGAAGTCATCAGCCACCTCAAGGCCTTGGGCGCCAAGAACAAGCAGTTCCGCAGCTACATCGGCTTGGGCTACTACAACACCATCACCCCAGGCGTCATCATGCGCAACATCCTTGAAAATCCGGGCTGGTACACCTCTTATACTCCCTATCAGGCCGAGATTTCGCAAGGCCGTTTGGAAGCCCTCGTGAACTTCCAAACCGTCATCAGCGACCTGACTGCCATGCCTTTGGCCAACGCCAGTCTGCTCGACGAAGGCACCGCCGCCGCCGAAGCCATGCTGATGTTCTGGCACTCGCGCAGCCGCGCCCAAGTGAAGGCAGGTGTGAAGAAGTTCTTCGTGGCTTGCGACCTGTTCCCGCAGAGCATCGAAGTCATCAAGACCCGCGCCCACTTCCAAGGCATCGAAGTCGTGATTGACGACATCAACAAGTTTGAAGCAAACGAAGAATATTTCGGCGTTATCATCCAATGCCCCAACCAGTTCGGTGAAATCGTCGACAACCGCGCCAAGGTTGCCGAATGGAAAGCCAAAGGCATGCAAGTGGCCGTGGCCGCCGACCTGCTGAGCCTCACCCTCATCACGCCTCCCGGCGAATGGGGTGCCGACGTGGTTCTCGGTTCCAACCAGCGTTTCGGCCTGCCGATGGGATTCGGCGGTCCTCACGCCGGTTACTTCGCCACCACCGAAGCCTACAAGCGCGAAATGCCCGGTCGCATCATCGGCATCAGCGTGGATGCCCTCGGCAATCCCGCTTTCCGCTTGGCCCTGCAAACCCGAGAGCAGCACATCAAGCGCGAAAAAGCCACGTCGAACATCTGCACGGCACAGGCTTTGCTGGCCAACATGTCAGGCTTCTACGCACTGTATCATGGTCCAGAGGGCTTGATTGAAATCGCACACCATATTAATTGCCTCGCTGGAAAACTCACTTCAGAGTTGGCCAAACTCGGCGTGAAGCAACTCAACAAGCACTTCTTCGACACGCTGTTGTTCGAAATGCCTGAAGGCGTTTGCACCTGTAAGGTGAAGGAAGCCGCCGAGAAACACGGCATGAACTTCCGCATCATCGACAAGCAACACTTTGGCATCAGCCTCGACGAGACCACGGCCCGCGAAGACATCAACGAGATTGGCGTTGTCGTCGCCGAAGCCCTTGGCAAGGAGCATGAGGAACTCGTTTGCGACCCGAACTGCCAAAAGTTCAGCGGCATCCAACCCGAAATGCAACGTACCTCCAAGTTCATGCAAGCCCCGATGTTCTTCAAGTATCGTAGCGAGACCGACATGATGCGTTACATGAAGAAACTCGAAAACCGCGACCTCAGCCTCAACCGCTGCATGATTCCGTTGGGTTCTTGCACGATGAAACTGAACCCCGCCACCTCGATGTATGCCCTCAGCTGGCCTGAGTTCGGCAACATCCATCCCTTCGTCCCCGCCGACCAAGCTGAAGGCTACCTCGAACTCATCGCTGAGATGGAGAAAGACCTCTGCGAAATCACGGGCTTCAAGGGTATGAGCTTTATGCCCAATTCGGGTGCCAGCGGTGAATATGCCGGTCTGCTCACCATCCGTCGTTACCAAGAGGCCAACGGTCAGGGTCACCGCAACATCTGCCTGATTCCTGCTTCGGCCCACGGCACCAACCCGGCATCAGCTGCTATGGCTGGAATGCAAGTGGTGGTGGTGAAATGCGACGAAAACGGAAACATCGACCTCGAAGATGCCAAGGCAAAGGCCGAACAATACAAAGACAACTTGGCTGCCTTTATGGTCACCTATCCCTCGACCCACGGCATCTATGAGGACGGCATCCGCACCCTCGTGAAGATAGTCCACGACAACGGCGGCCAAGTCTATATGGACGGCGCCAACATGAACGCCCAAGTCGGCCTGACCAGCCCCGGTTTCATCGGTGCCGACGTCTGCCACCTCAACCTGCACAAGACCTTTGCCATCCCGCACGGCGGTGGCGGTCCGGGCGTGGGTCCCATCGGCGTGGCCGAACACCTGAAGCCCTATCTGCCTTCACACATCCTGTTCCACTGTGGTGGCGAAAAGCAGGAAGGCGCCGTTTCAGCCGCTCCGTTCGGTAGTGCTCAAATCCTCACCATCACCTACTGCTACATCAAGATGCTGGGCGGTGAAGGCCTGAAGAAAGCTACTATGGGTGCCATCATGAATGCCAACTACCTGAAGGAAAGACTGAAGGACTACTACCCGATTCTGTATACCGGCAACCATGGCCATGTTGCCCACGAGATGATTCTCGACATCAACGGCATCAACAAGACTGTTGGTGTGGCCGCCATCGACATCGCCAAGCGTTTGATGGACTTTGGTTTCCATGCTCCTACCGTGGCCTTCCCGGTGCACGAGACCCTGATGGTGGAACCTACCGAAAGCGAACCTATCGCCGAGCTTGACCGCTTCGTCGAAGCCATGATCCAGATCCGCAAGGAAATCAAGGACATCGAGGACGGCAAGGCCGAGAAGGGCAACAACATCATCAGCCACGCGCCTTACACGGCCGAGATGCTGATGGCCAACGAGTGGAACTTCCCCTTCACCCGCCAAGAGGCCGGCTTCCCGATGAAGAGCGATGTGCAGGATAAGTACTTCCCGCACGTCACCCGCATCGATGATGCCTACGGCGACAGGAATCTGGTTTGCAAGTTCTCGGCTGAATAATTGGGTTCACGCAGAACTCGCTGAATACGCAGAAAATGAAGAGATGTACCAAGCACATCTCTTCATTTTTTTTATGGCATTTTAATCTATATTGGAAATGATGTCCTTCAAAAGCGCATTGAAGTCGATGACATGATCGGGCATGGGCGAATAACCTAATATCGCGACCACCAAGTCCTTAGAGGGTATGACGAATATCCTCTGCCCATCGTGGCCTTTGCAATAATACATATCCTCAGGCACATCAGGGAGCTCTTTCCCTCTATTCAACCAGAAAAATGAGCCATATCCATTTTCACTATTGGACGCGGGCGCGGTCGTGTAGTTCACCCAGCCTTCGGGAAGGACCCTCAACGAGTCGACACAACCATCATCTAGATAAAGTTGGCCAAAGCGGGCAAAGTCAGTGGCCGTGATGTAAAGATACGACGAACCAACGGGGGTACCGCTCATGTCTGATTCAAAAACAGCATTACGAATACCCAAAGGCGCGAAGAGTTTCGCGTGAACATAGGCAAGGAAAGCTTGGTCAGACGGGAACTTCTCGCAAAGATAACGCATAACGATGTTCGTGCTGCCGCTGGAATAATACCAAAAACTACCCGGTTTGTGTTCAAGGGGTTTGTTTAGGGCATAAAGACCCATGTCCTGCTCACGATGGAGCATCAGATTAACGTCAGAACGGGCACCGTAGTTCTCGTTCCATTCCAAACCGCTCTGCATCTGCATCAAATCGTTGATAGTAATATCTTTACGGTCATCGTTCTGCCATTCGGGTATGTCCATCGGAGCATATATATCAACAAGACGGTCTCTTACCATGATACCTGCGATGGCGTTGGTGAAGCTTTTAGCCATGCTCCAGCTCAGGAGTTTCATTTCGGGTGTAATGCCCTTATCATAGCGCTCTGCCACCACTCCACCTTTATGGAGCACCACAAAAGCAAAGGGATGTCCGTTATAAGCCCGATCGTCCACAAAGGCCTTGGCGATTGGCTCCAGCCTCGCCTTTGTCGCAGAATCGCCCATTGGGAGCGGTCTTAAAGGCATGCTCTCATCGGAGAAAGAACAAACCTGTTGCTCAAGTTCATTGGCTTGGGCACCACGCAATAAGGTGACGCCATAACCTTCTCGATAGGCCGCAGTGGCTTTTCCCCAAAGGAATCGGCTCGTAACCGTCTTGTTCTTATAATCCACCTTATTATTATTGAAACGAATGAAGGAGAAATTGAGGTCCAAGTCCTCCACGGTCTTGGCATCGCGGCCAGAAACAAACACGGCTGAGGCCAGGTTTTTTGCCGCATAGCCCGTGATGATTGGCATCAAACTGTTCAAATAAAGGCAACCGCCAATAACGGCGGCGATGAGCAATGCTCCTACAATGGATAAAACTTTTTTCATAATAATTCCTATTTACTAATCCCACCCTTCTACAAGGATTTCATAATTCTCGAAGATGATAACCTCGCCAGCGGTGATCTTCGCTCGCTTGCGGGTCTCAACCTCACCATTGCGGAGCACCATGCCCGCACTGACGACCTCTTGAGCTTCGGCACCGGAATACACTACATCACAGGCCTTCAGCAATGAAATCAGCGGGATGAAGTCTTCGCCCTCGCGAAGCGTGAATTCGATTCTATTGAGTTTTCTTGCCATGTCTTTTCGGTTTGGGATTCAACAATCGCTCAGCCTGTTTCCTTGCGGTATGCCTTGCCATCAGTTCCAACAGATATACTGTTGCCGCGCCAAGAACCATCATAACGACGGCCATCAGCAGTTCAGAGTTCCACTGCGGCAGATGGAAAGCGAAATCCATCATGTCGGCGGTAGGTTCTTTCCAAGGGTAGACCACCGGCAAACTGCCTAACATGAAGCCAGCGAGTGCCGACAGCGTTTCGTTGCGGAAATCGCGCATGAGCCACGAAAGCAGGTAAGAAAACGACACGATACTCACCACTGACCCCAAGGCGAAAGGAAACAGAATCCTTGCACCGTGCATGAAAGTAGAAGCCTTTGTCAAGGCCGGAATCGCCTCAGTAACAAGCAATTCGTAGTTGCCCATCAGCAGCATGAGGTGCGAGCCTGAGATGCCCGGAACGACCATGCCAGTAGCCCCAACGATACCACAAAGGAAAAGATAGAGGAAATTGTCGTTGGAATAAGGATTTGATTTAATAGACAGCATGAAAGAGATGGCAAAACCCGCCAAAATGAGCAGTATGTTCTTGATATTCACCTTCTCTATGCGTTTCATCACATACACAACCGAAGCGATGATTAGCCCGATGAAAAACGACCAAGTGTAGACCTCGTAGGATTTCAGGGACTGCTTCAGGAAAATGGCTGTCAGTATCATGCCCGTAAAAAGACCCAAAACGATGGTCAAGAAGAACTTGAAATCGGTGCGGCGGGCAAACTCAGAGGCTTGACCTTTTCGAAGATACCTGAAATTCTTGGGGTTCAGCGACTTGATGGAATTGACAAAACGCTCGAACACACCCAGAATGAGCGACACGGTGCCGCTTGACACAGGAAAAACATTCACCGTGCCCATAATCATCCCCTTGATGAAAACTTTTATTGTTATCCACAAAGCTAACATCCTTATCGGAATTTCGATTTAAAACTACAAAAGTACGACAAAAATTGTTCCCGACAGGAAGTTTTCACCCATCAAGCCGAAATTTGCTTCATTTTAAGGAAAAATATGCAAAATTGGCACCACCAAGCCATGCTAAAGAAGCCAAAAACGACCGCCCTCGTTTGAGAGCGGCCGTTTTTCAATCCGTTAAGGGTTGGTCAAGGCTTATTTCGCGGGTGCGGGGAAGACGATAACCCTATTGCTTTGAATATCAGAATTATAAATATATCCCTTTCCAGGTTCAAGGTCGGTTAATCCCTGTCCCATCCACCTATTGTGGATGTATTGGGAATTACCGGTCTGGGACCTAATCTTGTCGCCATTGGCAGCAAAACCGGCAAAGGTATTGGTCAAGCTCATGCTCGCATCGAGCGGAAATCCTATCCAGTTGTTGCCGAAGTTGATGGTGACAGGATGCTCAGTCGGGTCAATGAGGTCACCATACAAAGTAAACCCACAACCAGAAACCACCTTGATCATGTACATCTTAGACAAATCCAAAGAGGTCAGTTGTCCATTCCAACGGTGATTGTTGGGATTATAGGAAGTAATCTGTGTCTGAGACTTGATAATGATAACCGTACTCGGCATTGCTTCCACTAATGCCGCCTTCAAATTGTCCAAGGTGATTTCCACATTGAACGACACCCAATTCCAACCTTCGGACAAATTGACGGTTTGAATGATGTCTTCGTTTTCCACAAACACAGCATAAAACACAACATCTTCTGTCACCTCAAACGAAATCGTTGGCTCGAATGAAACCATATCATCACCATCGAACCAGCAGAAGAACTCGAACTGGGGATTCGCATAAGCTGTCAAGGTGGCAGTTGTGCCGTGGATGTATACTCCTCCGCCCTCAATCGTACCACCATTTGAAGGATAGGTAATGGTCGTAACCGTATAGGCATTATCGCTAAAATTGGCCACCAATGTCCTGTTGCCATACACCCCAATTTGTAGCGTTGGCGAAGTGGAAATCACCGCACCATTTTCCGTCCAGTTGACGAAAGTGTAACCCTCCGCAGCTGTGGCCGTCAAGGTGGCAGTAGAACCATGCGTATAAGCATGTGCGCCCGACACCGTGCCACCTTCTTCCGGGAAGGCCGTGGCATTGACCGCATAGCTGTTGATGACGAAATGAGCCGTGTATTGGGCTGACTCCGCCACCGTGAAGCTATAACTCGGATTCGTTGACACCACATTGCCGTTTTTCTTCCAGTTAACGAAGGAGTATCCTGTATGGGGCGTAGCCGTCAAAGTGCAGTTCGAGCCTATCGTATAGATGCCTGCACCAGTGACTGTGCCACTATTTGCAGGCTCAATGGCCGTGGTGATGTTGCTGCTGTTAGCCACGAAATTGGCGGTATATGTCTGGTTTCCCAGCACCGTGAAGCTGTATTCCATTTTGGTGGAAACCACTGTGCCGCCGTGAGTCCAATTGAGGAAGGCATAACTTTCGTTAGCCTGAGCCTTCAAGGTGCAAGTCTGTCCGTGGTCATACCAGCCGGCTCCCGTAACCAAACCACCACCCTCAATGTTCACATTGGCTGTGATGGTCTCTGTATCGGTCAAGCTGCGGATGGCCCTGACACGGCAGTTGCCTGTTTTGCTTGAAGAACTCATGGCAAACGAAGGTGTCCAAGCGTTGCTTGCCGACTGTTCCGTACTGCTCCAATAGGCATCCTCGGTCAAGGTGGTGCCACCCGCGTTTACGATGGCTGCCTCAATGAGAGGCAAAGCTGCATAGAGCTTGCGCAACTGACCCGCAGAAGGCAGATACCAGCCGTTGGCATAATCCGTCTTGCAAGCGGCATATTCTGGATTGTCACTATACCATTGGCGAACCCGATTCGTATTGCTCTTGCCGCACATGTCGTTCAGCAAGTCCATGACCGCGCTCGGCGACTGGTTGTCCATGATGGTAATGTCTTCGTTGAGGCCCCAAGGGCAACCCTCCGAAACATCTTCCAAAGCCACCATCAGGCCACCAATGCCCGAAGGATAGGTGTAAAATATCACACCCTTACTGCCGTCGGCATTGTGGACGATGCTACCTATACTATTTTCCCTGACAAAGACAGCCACCAATGTGCGAGTCCTCGTGAACTCAAAGGTGAAATAACGGTCGTATGATACCGTACAACCGTCCTCTTCCCAGTGGTCGAAGGCATAGTTCGGCTTTGGTGTGGCCAAAACGCTGACAGAAGCTCCAATTTCATAATTTCCTCCTCCTGCAACACTACCGAAAGCCACATTGTTTGCCATGACTCTCACGACATTCGTATTGGTGCAATTGAAGGTACGGATGGCCCTAACACGCCTCGATGAAGTCTTGCTTACATTGCTCATGGCGAACAAGGGCGAAAAGGCATCTGAAGTGTTGTATTCGGAACTGCTCCAGTAGGCATCTTCTGTCAACAGGGTGCCGCCCGCATTGAGGATGGATTCTTCAATCATGGGCAAGGCTGCATAGAGTTTGCGCAGTTGTCCTGCCGCAGGCAGATACCAGCCATTGTCGAAGTCGACCACCGAAGCGGCATAGTCATTGTTTGTCCCCAACACCTTTCGGATGAGGTCTGTGTTGCGGTAACCCGAAACATCTTCCATAACGCGAACGTCGTTGTAAGGCATGTCAGGCATCGCATTGATGTTTGCGGTCGGTCCCCATTGGCAGCCCTCCGAGGCATCCTCCAAGGCTACCATCCAGCCCTCGGTGCCTTCGGCGTTCTGATAGAACACCACACCCGTGCTGCCGTCGGCGTTGTGGACAATTTCGCCCACCGTGCCCGCCACCCTGAAATTGGCTACCAAAACACAGTTGCGCGTAAACAGGAACTGATAGGTTGCATCATAGGAAACAACCATTCCATCCTCAGTCCACGACTCGAACACAAAGCCTTCATTGGCTACTGCGCTCACCGTCACAGTCGCATTATAATCGTATGTACCTGACCCCGAAGCCGTTCCCATGATAGTGTCTTGTGACTTGGCCACCAAGGAATGGATGCCCGAAGGCAGGAACTTCCTAATGGCCCTGACGCGACAGGCTGAAGTCTTGGCGGTATTGCCCATGCTAAACATCGGAGTGGAAGCATCGGAGGTGGAATACTCCGTGCTGCTCCAGTAGGTGCCTTCGGTCAAAGTGCTGCCTCCCGCCCTGACCAAAGCGGTCTCAATCAAAGGCAGGGCGGCATAGAGCTTGCGCAACTCGCCCGCCGCAGGCAGATACCAGCCGTTTTCATAGTCCACTACACCAGCCGCATAAACCGTTGAATCAATGTTTTGGGCAGTTCTGATGAGACCTGTGTTGTGAAAACCTGAGACATCTTCCAAAGCTGAAACGCCATTGAGAGGCCTGTCGTTCAACGGGATGATGTTGCTGTTGGTACCCCATTGGCAACCTTCCGAGGCATCCTCCAAAGCCACCATCAAGCCTTCGGTGCCCTCGGTGTTCATATAAAACACCACGCCATCGCTACCATCGGCATTGTGAACCACAGTGCCGATGCCGCCCGAGACCACAAAGTGTGCGATTAGTCGTCGGCTATGCGTGAAGGTAAACGTATAATTATGGTTATACGACACGGGCAATCCTTCCTCCGACCAATGGTCAAACAGATAGCCAGGTTTGGGGGTAGCTACCACAGCCGCGTTTTCGCCGTAGGAATACACACCATTGTGATAGTTCATCACTTCGCCGCGGGTGGGGCTATCGGGCATGGCGAGAATCGTATTGTCCTGAGGTGAGTAGTAGTTGCGTATGGCTCTAACCCTTCGGTTGCTGCTTTTGCTTGAGTTGCTCATGGCGAACATAGGGGTAGCAGCCTCAGAACTAGAGTATTCAGTGCTGCTCCAATAGGTGTCCTCGCTGATGGTGCTGCCTCCATGTTGATACAGCACAGAATCCACAAAAGGCAAAGCTGAGTAAAGCTTACGCAATTGTCCCGCCGAGGGCAAATACCAGCCGTGGTCGAAATCGACTTGCGAAGCCGCATAGTCGTTCTCGATGCCAAGCTCCGTACGGATAAGGCCCGTGTTTCTGAAGCCCGAAAGGTCTTCCAAGGCAACCACATTGTCGCAAGTGCGGTCAGGCAAGAGCTGGATGTTGGTGGTCGGTCCCCATTGGCAGCCTTCCGAAGCTTCATCCATAGCCACCATCCACCCTACTCCTGATGGGTCAATGTGGTAAAGCACGCCTCGGCTGCCATCCGCATTGGTAACCACGCTGCCGATGCTCGAGCTTATACTGACAAAGGTGGCGGTAAGGTTGCGGTCGGCAGTTGCGCTAAACATATAAGAAGTTCCCATTGACACCACTTCGCCATTTTCCACCCAGCCGTTGAAACGGTATCCACTATTGGCATGGGCCGAGACCGTAACCACGCTCCCAGATGGATAAGTACCATCTCCACTGATGGAGCCACCTGCGGTTGGTGAAGCGTTGAGGGTGATGGTGTAGTTCGCTGGGATAAACTTGGCCGTCAAAGTTTTGTCTTGTGTGACAGTAAAAGTGTACTCAGGTTGAGTGGAATAACAGATTGTCTCCCATACATTATACCAGCCCTTGAAAGCATAGCCCAAGTTGGGTGTGGCTGTGAGAGTACAGCTACTACCATTGTCATACACTCCATCACCACTTGTAACACCACTTCCCGGTGGCAAAACCAATGTCGTAATGACACTATAATTTCTTTGGAATTTAGCCTCAAGATGAATATCATCCGTTACTTTTAAAGAAATTGTTGGGTCTGTGGAAATGATCTCATTATTCATTGTCCAATTAATAAATACACAACCATTGTTAGGTATGGCCTCTAACGTACAATAACTACCCTTACGATATACACCAGCACCATTGACAACACCACAATTATCTGGCGAGATTGAAACTGTGACTGAACCTTCATCAGGCTCAATACCAATAATGGCATCTTGTGAATCAGATAAATTATTGAAATCAAGCGGATTAAGTAGATTAATGCAATAATTGCCATCATCATTTCCATCATACCCCCAATTAAAATGAAAATAATTATTCCCATACTCCTCGTCATATCCGTCACACACAAATTCATGACCGCCATGTAAATCGGGGTCATGTCCACCATAAAGAATAGGGCGAGAAGCATTTAGTTCACTTTTCAATAATTGCACCCATTGGTCATCATTGTAATCAGACCTTCGTTTAAATTCCGCTGTCGATTTATAGAAAAAGAAATTCATCAAAGCTCCTGGAATACCAGGTGCAGAGGCTTCGCTTCCAGGAAGTTCGTAATCATAATTTGTACCGATAGAGACTCCACAATGAAACATTAGAGTTGAAACCGCATCTATTTCTGCTTCTTCATCCATCTCAGATTTTGAATTTCGCATATTTTCCCAATGATATACAACATCATTAAAATTCACTGTTATTGGATAAAACTCAGGATGTTGTTGAACAGGGTAAAAAAGACGCCTTATCTTACGGCTTCCATTTCCACTATACGGATGATTCCAATATTTCATTACTTGCGCCATTGCAGTTGCATTACATCCCGTATAACAATATATCCGCAAGCCATTACTGAATTCAACAGAAGGACATTGTAAACTATAGGGTTCATCCTGTCCCCATTGCATTTGCAATAATGGACCAACGACATTCCTATTGCCATAAACGATTCTCCCTTCTTTCAGATTATACCAATTCAAAGTAATCTCTTGTGTAGGGGCAACATTATTCTCTCTCGCAATTCGTATTTGCTCATCATACCCCTCCAGCCACCACCTCAGATTTTCGGGCATATCCTCCGTGACAAAGCGGTTGGTCTTGGAATAGCCCAAGATGGGTGTCACTCGCTCGTCTGCCGCAACAAGTACGAAGCTTGAATCAGCTCTGAAGATGTAAAAGTTCTGGAATGGCGTTTCCGCGGTTACATCCTCAAACTGGGCAGCTTGTCCTTGGCCAGTTCTCATATTTTGGCTAAAAAATGTTTCGGCTACTCTATGCGCAGTTTCGCGGCTTACTCTTTGTGCCCAAACCGCCCCTCCCCAAACCATAGCCAACACCAACAACAGCCACCGAATCGGTAGTTTGTAAATCGTTCTCATAACAAACGGTTTTTATTGGAACTACTGTTAAAAATTGCGGGCGGCACGAACACCACGAGTACTGCCCTTCCAATCATACCAACCATTAGAATGAGCATCATAATTCAACAATTCACCAGAAGAAGTCAAAAACCACGCACCATCTTGGGAAGATTCGGTAGAAGACCAATATTGGTTAGAATTAAAAGCTGTACCACCAGCAACCAATAAGCTAGCATTCACCTCCACAAGATTACCGTATAGATAATTCAATTGCCCAATAGCAGGCAAATACCAACCACTTTCAAAATCAACAACATTAAAAGCTCCAAAATCAGAACTATATTCACGCACAATTCTAGTATTCTCGAAACCATCTAAATCGTAAATGGCTTGCCTTTTACTATTTAAATTAACAAGAGGGGTATCTGAACAAGGGCTCCATTGTCCACCACACCCTCCCCAACTAGAAGAAGCAGAATTCTCCAAAGCCACAGCCCATCCATGCTGTCCCGTGTTGTCCACATAGAACACCACGCCAATAGCGGTGGCACCAGAGGAGGGATAGTTGGCGGGGCTAATAATGGCATTGCCCTCGCAGAGGATGTCGCCCACATGCACCTGGGCGGTCAAGGTGGGCACTGCGGCGGTCAGGAGAAGTGCCAACATCAGTTTTTTAAGCGAAATGTTTTTCATAATGATTTAATTTTTAAGGATTTAATGATTTAAAAGATTTAAGATTTGTCTTTTTGATTTGGCAAAGTTAAGGAAAGAAAGAGTAAAAGTAGCATGTTTGGTGAAATTTTCAACAAAAAAACGGCCGCCCTCAAACGAGAGCGGCCGTTTTTCAATCCGTTAAGGGTTGGTCAAGGCTTATTTCGCGGTCGTGGGGAAAACGAATACCCTGATGCCGTGAATATTCGAATTATAGATGTAGCCCTTTCCGGGTTCAATGTCGGTTAATCCTTGTCCCACCCACCTATTGCGGGTGTATTGGGAATTACCCGTCTGCGACCTAATCTTGTCGCCATTGGCAGCAAAACCGGCAAAGGTATTGGTCAAGCTCATGCTCGCATCGAGCGGGAATCCAATCCAGTTGTTACCGAAATTGATGGTGACATGATGCTCAGTCGGGTCAATGAAGTCACCATACATAGTAAACTCACAATTGGAAGCCACCTTAATCATGTACATCTTAGACAAATCCAAAGAGGTCAGTTGTCCATTCCAACGGTGAGTATTGGGATTGTAGGAAGTGATCTGCGTCTGCGACTTGATGGCGATTTCGGTGTTTGGCAAAGCTGCAACAAGGGCCGACTTCAGGTCGTCCAAAGTAATTTCAAGATAGGTTGACCACCAATTCCAGCCTTGGGCTAATACTATGGTCTGAGCTTCACCTTCATCGAAATCTAAGATGATCTGGTTCTTCACCGTTAGACGATTGCCACTGTATCCAGAAGGATTGTACGGGTCGTAATTGGTGTCATCGCTGTAAGTGTAAATGGACTGGTTACCGTTAGCATTATACACACGGCAGGTCATACTGTTGCTCGTCCAACTTCCAGTATTGTCGTCTATGATAATGGCAAGATTGGAAATCCCGTTGTAAACAAAAGGCGTGTCAAGGGTGATGGTGTTCCAATAACCCTTCGTCATGGTCACGCTACCACTGTATACAAGGTCGTCTGCCGAAACCGTAATCCAGTCGTTGTTGTTACTGAAAGTAGACTTATCGGTATACACCATGTAGATGGAGTAACTCCGGGTTTTTGTGTATCCTGCGTTATAGAAAGAAATGGAAGTGATGCTTCCTGCCGTCCCTATCTCATTAGGCGTATAAATCTGTTGTGACAAGGTGTAGCACCAAAACGAAGTACTTGGCAAAGCACCGTTTGTTGTCTCGCCCGAACCGATAAGCGTACCTTCAAGGAGCATGAAGACAGCTTCAAAGTCGGCATCCTCTGTCACGGTGAAACTGTAGGTTGAACTACAACTGACCACTTCGCCGTTTTTGCTCCAATTCAAGAACAAGTAACCTTCGTTTGGAGTGGCGGTCAAGGTGCAGCTATTGCCGTAGTAATACACCCCATTCCCAGAAAGGGTTCCTCCTTCATCCATATTGGTTGTAGCTGAAATAATAATGGGCAAGGAGAAACGTGCCACCAAATTGCGGTCAGCAATGACGGTGAAAGTATAGTCGGCATCCGTCGACACTATTGTCCCGTTTTCAGTCCAATAACAGAAAGCATAGCCATCATTGGGAATGGCACTAAGAGTGATAGACGTGCCACCATCGTATGTGCCCGTACCCACTACTGTTCCGCCTTCTTCGGGGACAATAGAAGCAGTAATGGTGTGAGGCGCAGTGGCAACTGCACAGTTGATAGCGAGTTCTTTTTGGAAACTGGAATTAAGATTCGCGCCATGATAAATCTGGACGCCATTGTCAAATCTGACATCGAAAGAGCACTGATAGGTGCTTGATCCAGTAATCCATGACAATGTGATATTGCTTCCTGTAACAACTTCACGAGTATAGGAAATCGACGAACCGCTTGGCAAAGTGAGTTGTTCGGGGCTACCATCACCATAGTCAACAACAAGGTAGTTCCCATTCCATCCGTTGCCGTAGGAGTCGTGCAAGTCGAAGGTAATTGCGCAAGTCGACCATCCCGCTACAAAGTTGGCCACCAAATGGGTGTCATAATTGACATTGAAGGAATAGGCTGCATCGTATGAAACCACTACGTCATCCTCGGTCCAATTCAGGAAGTAATAGCCCGGGCGAGGCGTTGCCGTCACCGTGCATGTCGAACCAAACGCATAGCTTCCTGAGCCGCTCACAGTACCACCATTTGTTGGATTGGCAGAAACCGTAACACTGTTGGTGCCATGGAAAACCATTTGGTTCTTCACCGACAGGAGCGAGCCTGAATAAACGGATGGATGTGCCGGGTCAAGGTCGGTGTCATATCCGAGACAATAGATAGCTTGTCGCGTATCAGTGCTGAATGTGCGGCAACTTATGCTACTCGACCAATTGTTTGAGTTGTCATCCACAATCAGGGCGATGTTTGAAGTACCGTTGTATTGGAATGAGTTGTTAAACACAATGGTCGTCCAACCCTTAGCCGTCATCGTGACACTTCCGCTGAATACCTGATTCGCTTCAGTGACCGAAATCCAATCGGATGAACTGGCAAAAGCTGTCTTGTTGGTATGGACCATGTAAACCGCCAAATTGCGGGTTACGTTATATGTACCTGTGTTGAAGAACGATATGCTGGTGATTTCAGCAGCTTCGTTACCCAACTCATCGGCAGTGTAGATTTGCTCCGACAACGAGTACTGATAGGAAGGATAAGTCGGGAGATAAGAATTGGTGGAAGTGGCATCACCTACGACTATACCTGCCATTTTTTGGAAATTCGCCACATATTCAAGATTTCCCGTCACGGGAACCTGAACTGTGGAAAGGTAGGAAACCACTTCGCCATTCTTTGTCCAGTTGTTGAACACATAGCCCTCGTTAGGCGTTGCAGTTAGGTTGGCGGGCTGGCCGTAGAAGTAGAGACCATCATGTGCGCCACTCACCGTGCCACCCTCTTCAGGATTTGCCGTCACCGACAATGTATATTCATAATACGGGATACCGAAGACGACTTGGTTTTTCTGAGCCATAAGCGTGCCTGTGTAACCAGACGGGCTATACGGGTCAAAATCAGAACCAGAACCAGAAATACGGATGGCTTGGTTCGCTTCGGTATTGAAAGTACGACAATATGTATAGGAGTTGTAGCTGTTCGAATTGTCGTCTACAATCAAGGCGACATTGGAGGTGCCGTCATAAGCGAATGGCGTGTTGAAGTAGATGGTCACCCAACTTCGGTTGGTCATGGCCACACTGCCGCTGAACACCAAGTTGGCATCCGTCACAGGAATCCAATCTATAGTGCTCCCAAACGATGTCTTATCGGTGTTGACCATATAGACATTCAATTTGCGATTCACGTTGGTAGTGCCTGTGTTGAAGAACGACACACTGGAAATTTCTGTTGCCTGACCACCCATCTCACTGGCGGTGTAAATCTGCTCCGTCAGGGAATAATAGTAATATGTCGGGAGGTAACTATTGGAGGCAACCGCATCTCCAATGATGATTCCATCCATTTGTTGGAAATTCGCCACATATTCTGCTGATTCGGTCACAGAGACCTGGGCTGTTGCATAATATGACACCACTGTACCGTTCTTTGTCCAATTGGTGAACACATAGCCTTCGGCGGGCGTGGCACTGATGGTGATGCGCTTTCCGTAATAATATGGCCCACCTCCACCGCTTACCGTACCGCCTTCAGAAGGATTGGCCGAAACCGTCACCGTGTAGTCGTAACTTGGAATTCCGAAGACAACTTGGTTCTTTTCCGACAAGAGCGTACCATTGTATCCTTCAGGATTGTAGGGGTCAAAATTAACCGAGCTACCCCCTTGAATGTAAATGGCTTGGCTTTGCTCCGTGCTGAATGTGCGGCATTTTATCCCCGTGTACGAGCTGTAAGTGTTGTCGTCTACAACCAAGGCAACATTGGATGAGCCGTTGTAGTTGAACGGAGTGTCAAAGTAGATGGTCGCCCAACCATTACTAGTGAAGGTTACGCTGCCACTATACACAAGGTCGGCTTCCGTAACCGCTATCCAGTCCGTATTGCTTTCAAAAGAAGTCTTGTTGGTATGAACCATGTAAACATCCAATGTACGGCTTCGTGAGTAGGTAGTGTTGAAGAACGACACGCTTGAAATCTCCGTGGCTTCACCACCCATCTCATCAGCTGTGTAGATTTGCTGCGACATATTATAAGTATTGGCATAGGTGGGTAGATACAGGTTAGAGAAAGATGCATCTCCAATGATGATACCATCTTTTTGCTCAAAATTGGCAACAAAATTGGCTGCCTCGGTAACAGAGACATAGTCGGTGGAAAGGTAGGAAAGCACTGTGTTGTTCCTCGTCCAGTTGCTGAACACATAGCCCTCGTTGGCCGTGGCACTGACGATGATGGGCTGGCCGTAATAATAAACTCCTTCGCCACCGCTCACCGTGCCACCCTCCGTAGGATTGGCCGAAACCGTCACCGTGTAGTCATAGCTTGCTATGCCAAAGACCACTTGGTTCTTTTCTGTCAACAGTTCGCCAGTGTATTGTGACAGATTATAGGGATCATAATAATTATCGTATGAGTACGCAGAGAGGGTTTGTGTACCAACGGCATCGAATGTACGGCAGGAAGTATAGTTCCATTGGTTGGTTTTGTTGACCACCAAAGCCACATTCGACGAACCATCATAACTGAATGGAGTGCTGAAATAAATAGTCGTCCAACCATAGCCAGTCAAAGAAACGCTTCCGCTGAAAAATTTGTCGTTTTCCGTAACAGGAATCCAGTCGGAAGAACCGTTAAACGTGCTTTTGCTCGTATTGACCATAAAGATGTCGAGGCTGAGGCTGCCGCTATATTCGGTGTTGAAGAATGACACGCTAGAGATTTCGCAAGCGCCGGAATTCATCTCGTCGGCAGTATAGATTTGCTGCGTCATGGAATAGTAATAGTAATGCGCCGGCAAATTCAGGTTGGTATGCTCCGCCTCTCCAATGACGATGCCGTCCATTTGTTGGAAATGCGCCACATATTCAACATCACCGAGCACAGGCAAATTGTCTTGAGAGAAATACGAAACATCCTCATCGTAACCATATTCCTCGTTGTACCTCGTCCAGTTATCGAACACATAACCTTCATTAGGCGTGGCCGTGATGGTGACAGGCTGGCCGTAGAAATGCAGACCTTCGCCACCGCTCACTGTGCCACCCTCAGCAGGATCGGCTGTCAAAGTCACCGTGTATTGGAAATCGGCAATGCCGAAAACCACTTGGTTCTTCTCCATCATGAGTGTGCCTGAATAACTATTGGGGTTGTACGGGTCAATGACGTAATAGTCGCCATAATAATTGTCATAGCCGACAACATACATAGCTTGTGCCTGGTCGGTATCGAAAGTACGACACGACATGCCCCAGTTCCATTCCCCGGTATTGTCATTGATAATCAAGGCCACATTGGAGGTGCCGTCGTAGTCAAACGGCGTGCTAAAGAAAACAGTTACCCAACCTTGGTACATCTCCACTTCCCCACTCAACACCAAATCCGCTTCCGTGACATTAATCCAGTCGTATGAATTGTTGAATTTGGTCTTGTTGGTGTTCACCATGTAGACATTGAGGTTGCGGATCATGTCATAGCCTGTGTTGTAGAACGACACGCTGGAAATGCTGCAAGCCCCCGAGTTCATCTCTTCGGCGGTAAAGATTTGCTGCGACATGGTATATGGATAATCTGTATAAGAAGGAAGACTCAAAGAGGTATGCTGCGCCTCTCCGATGATGATGCCGTCCATCTGCTCAAAATGCGCCATATATGCCACATCCCCTAATACGGGAACTTGATCGGTGGAATAATAGGACACCGTTTCATCGTATCCATTGTCCTCATTGTATCTTGTCCAATTGTTGAACACATACCCCTCGTTGGGCGAGGCACTGATGGTAACGGGTTGGCCGTAGAAATACAAGCCGCCACCACCGCTCACCGTGCCACCTTCTGTAGGAATGGCCGAAACGCTAAGCGTGTACTCGTAAGTTGGAATACCAAAGATAACCTGATTCTTTACCGACATGAGCGTACCAGAATAATTCGGATTCATCGGGTTATAGTTCATTCCATCACCGTATATCCTGATTGCTTGCGTGGTATCGGTTTCGAAGGTGCGGCACGACAAACCCCAATTCCATTCATTGGAATTATCGTCCACAATCAGGGCAACATTGGAATACCCGTCATACTGGAATGGCGTGTTGAAATATATCGTCGTCCAATTACGGTAGTTGACGGAAACAACGCCGCTAAACACCCTGTCGGCCTCCGTGACGGCTATCCAGTCGGTTTCATTTTCAAAAGCCGACTTGTCCGTATTGACCATGTAAATGTCGAAGTTGCGCGTTGGGCCTGAGTCTGTGTTGAAGAAAGTCAGACTACAGATTTCGCAAGTCCCTCTATTCAACTCGTTGGCAGTGTAGATTTGTTGCGTCAGCGAATACGGGTAATAGGTATAGGACGGGAGGTAAGAGTTGGTGCCGGTTGGCTCGCCAATGGCAATGCTGTTGTCGTCCAATTGCATGAACTGAGCCACATAGTCACCGTTTGACGTGACCGAGAAGGTATAAGTGGGCAAGCACGAAACCACGCTACCATTCCTCAGCCATCTTGAAAACACATAGCCTTCGTTGGGCGTGGCGGTGAGGGTGCATTGCTGGTTGTAGCCAAACTCGCCGCCGCCGCTCACCGTGCCGCCTTCTGTCGGATTTGCCGAGACAGTGACGGCAAAGGGTTCGCCGAAGTTGGCCTCCAACTGCATGTTGCCCGTGACCGGGAAAGTGTAAACAGGGTCGTATGACTTTATCGTGCCGTTTTCCTTCCAATAGTAGAAGCCATAGCCTGGATTGGGTGTCGCGGTAAGGGTGCATGACTGACCGAGATAGAAGTTGCCTCCTCCCCCGCTCACCGTGCCGCTGTTGGCAGGTGTGACGGTGGAAGTAACCGTGTAATCATAATGCGGAATACCAAAGACGACTTGGTTCTTCACCGACATAAGCGTGCCTCTATAGGAGCCAGGGGCATACGGGTCGTAGTTCAGGCCTGAGCCATAGATGCGGATGGCTTGGTTCGTATCCGTGTCGAAGGTGCGGAATCTCGTGTACGAATTGTAGTTGTTCGAGTTGTCGTCCACCACAAGGGCGACATTCGACACGCCGTCATAATGGAACAAGTTCCCGAAATAGACATTCGTCCAACCGTTGGCACTTAGGGTGACACTGCCACTAAACACCAAGTCGCTCTCCGAAACTGCAATCCAAGCCGAATCGTTTTCAAAAGACGTTTTGTCGGTGTAAACCAAATAGACCGACATGTTGCGGGTTCGGGATGACCCGGTATTGTAGAATGACACGTATGAAATGTCGGTTGCCACGCCACCCATCTCTTCAGCGGTGTAAATCTGCTCCGTCAAGGAGTAATAGTAATATGTCGGAAGATACGAATTGACGGAGGAGGCATCGCCGATGGCAATACCGTCAACTTGTTGGAAATTCGCCACATAGGTAGCCGATTCCAGCACATTGAATTGGTAAGTGGACAGGTAGGAAACCACTTCGCCGTTCTTGGTCCAGTTGTTGAACACATAACCATTGTTCGGCGTGGCCGTGAGGGTAATGGACTGGCCATAGTAGCAGTTACCTCCACCGCTCACTGTGCCGCCGTTAGTAGGATTGGCCGTGGCACTCACCGTGTAGCCATAAGTCGTCTTGCCGAAAACGACTTGGTCTTTCACCATAGGACGGGTACCGCTATAATTCGTAGGATTGAACGGGTCATAATTCGTGTAATCGCTATAGACATAGATGGATTGGTTGCTTTCGGTAGGAGTTACCCTATATGACATGTACGAAGTATAGCTGCCCGTATTATCGTCGATGATAAGGGCAAGGTTGGAAGTCCCATTATAATTGAAAGGTGTGTCAAAATAGACAGTGGTCCAATTATAGGAATTCCAAGCCACAGTGCCGCTGAAGACTTGGTCTGCCTCCGAAACGGTAATCCAATCATTACCATTCTCGAAAGAAGCCTTATCGGTATTGACCAAGTATACTGTCAAGTTGCGGGAATATCCATACTCCGTGTTGAAGAACGAAACATTCGAGATCTGGCAAGACCCCGAATTCATTTCTTCGGCGGTGAAGATTTGCTGGGAAAGCGTATAACGATACCAAGAATAACTCGGAAGATAGTAATTGGTGGTCGAGCCATCGCCGACGAAGATGCTATTGTTGAATGCTTTGAAATTCGCTACGTAATTGGCTTCGCCAGTGACTTCAAAAGTGTAGGTGGGCAGATACGACACCACTTCGTCATTCAATGTCCAACTTACGAAGGCATAACCGTTGTTAGGCTCGGCGGTAATCGTGCAGGATTGTCCCTGTCCGTAATAGCCCGCCCCTGTCAATGTGCCAGCACCCGCAGGATTGGAAGCGAGTGTGATGGACTTTCTCCACAGCTCAAAATTCACATTGGTGTGCTTTTGGGCGGCATCCACAAGGTCGAGGCCAAAGCCAATGGAGTAGCTTTGCGGCGCACTATTGGAGAGGGTGACACTATAGTTGGCCGAGGCTTGCCCGTCCACATTG
>Ga0326514_10000139_pt1 | contig 44522 bp, 33 predicted proteins | sample 3_2548_0518_D_FD_203653 | JGI IMG/M metagenome (GOLD analysis project Ga0326514, IMG submission 203653) | Bovine rumen microbial communities from UC Davis, California, United States - 3_2548_0518 | ecosystem: Host-associated > Mammals > Digestive system > Stomach > Rumen | place: USA... | reverse complement strand
GTGACGGGCGTGTCCGAGCCGTCCACATACCATTTAATATCTACGTTCTGCATGTCGGCCAGCGGCACGCTCTGTCCCGTGTCGGGGTCGGTCAGGCTGATGACGGGAGCAAGCACCAGCGGCGTATTGCGGCGGTCGACGGGCGCCCATGTGCCGTTCAGCGCGTCATAGACCTGCGAGAGCGATGCGCCGCCCGTGTCGATGGTGAGCGAGCCGGTGAGCGGTGTGCGCACGGTGGTGACGACCACGGGCGGGGCGGCGTTCTCTATCTTCGTCTCGGCGGCGGCACTGCTGCTGCTGGCCTTCACGCCGAGCAGGAAGATGTCGCACTGCACGTTCACCTTGCGGCCACCCGTGCGGAAAAGGTCGCTGCCCTGTATGGTCTTCTCGTAGCCCACGCCCTGATCCTTCTTGGTCATCGTGTCCGTGGGCTGGGTGTACCAGCGCAGCTTCACATACTTATTGCGCTTGGCCGTGGTGATGTCCTTGCCGTAAGCCTGCACGATGGCTCCGAACCGCATGGTGTCGCTCTGCAGCTTGATGGCCTCGCCGCTCTGGCTGTAGGGAATGGCCTTCATATCGGGCCACTGCCACAGCAGCGTGGCTTCGGCCTTGGCGGGGTGGTTAGGAGCGGTGACGCTGGCCGGTGATGCACCGTCGGGCATGGTGGATATGCGCACCTTCACCAGCACCTTGTCGGCATACTGAGCATCGAGCACGAGGGTGTCGGTGTGCTGGCCGCTGACGTAGCACGCCTTGGTGTCGGCCAGCGCGTCGTTGACATACCAGAAATACTTCACGCTGCCTGCCGGCACGGGGTCGCTGCCCGTGTAGGCCACGGCGCGGAAGGTCTTCAGGCTGCTGTCCTCACTGATGGGGTTGAAGGTGACTACATTGGCATTCTCCAGCGCCACGGTGAGCATGTCCTGCACCTTGTTCTCGCTGGAGAGCAGCACGGCGGCGGTCAGCGTGTAGCGCTCGCCACGCCCGCTATCGACAAACGAGAACTCGCAGAGGATAGGCACGGCATAATGGTCGGCAGGGCTCACGTTGTGGCGCACCACCAGAGCGCCAGTCGGCACGCCGGTAGCCGTGTCGTCGTCGGTCTGCTGGTGGTAATCGTCGCTCGGCGTGCGCGAGGTGACGGGCGTGGTGCTGTTACCCACATACCATTTATACTCTACTGACGAGAGCTTCGACAGCGGCACCTGCTGCCCTGTGTCTGGGTCAACGACGCTGACAATAGGCGTGAGCACCAGCGGTGTCTGCTGTCTGTTGACGGGTGCCCATGTGCCATAGATGGCATCATACACCTGCGAGAGCGAACCACCGCCAGCGTCGATGGTGAGCGAGCCGTTGAGCGGTGTGCGAGTGGTCGTGACGACAACCGGGCGCGATGAGTTGATGATTTTCTTCATATCTTGGTCAGATGATAGTTACACTGTTGATAATTTCCGTCTCTTCGCCGTCCATGAGGAAGGTGGCGGTACATTTGAATCCTACCCTGCCCCCGTCTGCGTCCCACCCTACAGGCAGGTCGTCGATGGTGAGGTGCAGCACGCGGCTCTCGCTCTTCAGCGGAGACGTGGGGTCGTCGGGGGCGGTGCGCGTGGAGTTTGCCCAGGCTTCGTCGAGGGCAGGCTTGTTGCTCTCGCGCTCCCAGCGCCACTGCGTCACCATGCCGGTAGCGTCCGCCTGCGAGAAAAGCAGGAAGGGTACGATGGTCTCGTCGATGTGTGCGGGTCGCACGGCAATGCCCATGATTGGCACAGGGTTGGTCAAGCTGTCGTAGAAGCCCAGCGAGAAGGTGCCGCCGCTGACGTACCGCCAGTCGGAGCGGCCAAACCAAGGTTCCTGCGTCGTGCCTTCTACAAGACATTCCCACAAGGCACCGTTCAACCACACGCGGCTCGTCTCCAGCTCGTTCTCTTCCTCCCATCCCTTGCTCACGGTGGTCAGCTTCTCGTACAGCTCCGCGTCGGTCAGTGCCGCGTTCTCGCTGCTGAGCCGCTTGCTGATGAACCGCTGGCGCGTCAGGCTCTCGTGGTGGTAGGGCTCGGCTATGGATTCACCATTGGTAAAGGTCAGCGCCTCCGTTCTCTCCCAGCCCAGTGCGGCGGCTGTGGCGGCGGGCAGCGTGCCGTCGGGGGTGCGCGTCCCCGTGGGGCCTCGGTAGATGACTTGCGGTGTCTGTGTCCACGAGCCACGGTCTGTGATGACTGTGCGCACGGGGTTGTCGGGCAGGTCGTCGGGGTTCAGCCGCCACCGGTTGTTGTATTCCTCTGTACCCAGTATGCCGGTGTCGAAGTCTACGGTGCGCTGACCGTTGCTGTCGGGAGCCGACACCGTGCCGAGTTTCAGCCACCAGTAACTTGTTCGCCCGTCCTCTGCCTGGCGGGCGGGGATGGCGGGCCAGTTGTATTTACTGCCGTCGGCACCCGTCACGTTGTTCAGCGGCGACGTGGAGCTGGGGTTGGGCGACAGGATATAGGGGTCTGTCCACTCGTCGTTGGTGTCCTTCACCTGTTTTGCAAACACCAGGTAGGCGTTGGCATGTGCCGTGGCCAGCGAGGCGCTGCTGGTCTGGTCTTCAGCCTTGCGCAGACGTGCATAGATGGTATAAGGCTTCTCCGGATCAGCCAGCCGCCTGTTGCGACCGCGCAGCGTCCACTCCTGATAGGTGCCGTCCACCATGCCGAGGGCGTAGATGGACGGGTAGTACACCCTCAGCTTTGCACCACGGATGATGGTGACGGCCAAGTCGCTGGCCGTGCCGTTGCAGTTTGGCACAATGCTGATAGCCGACGGGGCTATGTAGTAGATAGAGGATGTACGAGCCATTGATTGTTATATCGCCTTTTTTGGTTGCGAACATTATATATATTATGGGGCGATGGGTCAAGGGCAGGGCTTGCAGATGGCTGATGTAAGATGGCTGATGGCTGATGTTGCCATTCGGATTGTGCTCAGCCATCTTCCATCTTCCATCATCCATCTCCCCCTCTGCCCTTGACCTTGAAACAGCCTTTTCATATATTGCCGCCAATCAACAAAAGAACAATACAATCATGGCAAGAAAGATCGAATTCGTTACTATTCAAGAAGCACTGAAGGACACTCAGAACGGTCTCACGGCGCAAGGCACGGCGTTGAATACACAGACACAGATGCTCTTCGGACCCGACGGAACACCTAATGGCAAGACGCCCCTCTCGACAGATGCCGTCATCGACCTGAAGACGGGCAAGAAACTCAGCGAAATTCTGGTTGTGCCTGCTGACATTGCTGGTAAAGCTAATGCCTCAGATGTTTATGCCAAGTCTGAAACTTATAGCAAGACTGAGGTAAACGACTTGATTACTACTCCTAACCAGGAGTATGTTTCTGTTATTGCGACTGCTCAGACTACTGCTGTTACAGAATTGCTTCCTGCTATTGGTGCTGCTGATACTACTTACCGCGTTGGTAACTGGGATGGAACGCAATATAATGATTCTGTATATAGCGAGTATGCTTGGAACGGCAGTGCTTATGTAAAGCTTAGTACGAAATTACCTCTCGAAGAGGTTTACGATATTTCAGCCAATCATGCTAATACTAAATATGCAGATTTAGCTGCCGCACTTGGTGCTAATGGTTCTAATGGTGCTAATATTCCTCAGTCTCTTCGTAAGGGCGGAATGTCAGTCAAGTTCGTACAGAGTACTGACAATAAGTATGTGCAATACCACTATAAAGGAACTGATGTTACTACTGCTACATTTACAAATATTACTAACTGGCAGAAGGCTGGCAGAAGTTCAAAAACAATAGTTGTTGCTGCCTATGACTCTTCTGAGGACGCAAAAACATCAGCAGACATTGTTGCAAATTCGGAGAGTTCAGGAATTTCCGCAATTAATACAGCAATATCAAGCCTTACAAATGGTGGTAGGGTTTATCTGCGTCAGGGCACTTATGGTGGAACTAATTATATAGATGTAGGAGTAAGCAATATTTTGATTGAAGGAGAATCTTATAATAGTTATGTAAAGAGAACAGGAGCAAATGCCAAAAATCCTTTGATTATAGCATCAGGAGTTGAAAACACATTTATTAAAACTTGCAAGTTTGATTATGAGCCTCAAGGCAGTTACAGAGACATCTTGGTCAATAATGATATTATCAGTGTTCCTTCGGAAACTATCATTACAATCGCGGCAAATGATTCATCTCAAGAGATTAAAAAGAATGCAAAGTTTGTTTGTACTGGAACAAACGACAGGGAAATTATAAATAGTGCTCTTAATGCATTACCAGCTATTGGTGGTACAGTAAAACTTTGTGCTGGTACTTATGTTTTAGATACATATTTGGCATTTACAAAAAGCAACAGTGTTTTGCTTGGTGATTTTGCAGCAACCAAAATTACATATTCTGAAAATTATCGTGGAGGTGACAATGCGTTGACAACTTTGAGTAGCATTCTGAACTGCACTGTTATTGGAATAGATTTTGGAAGTAAAAAAATTGTATTTAATGGCAGTAACATTCGTGCTTATCAATGCACCTATCAAGGAAAGTATCATACATTCTCTTCTCTTGAAGAAGCAATAGGTATTAATCAATATAACGTGCTTATAGCTGCGTCAGATGCACCAGATAAAATAAAGTCGATTGCTGATATTGTATGTAGTGGCACTAATGATAATTTAGTTATCACCAACGCAATTACAAGCCTGAGGTCACTTGGCGGCGGTATTATACAGTTAAGTCCAGGTACATTTAACTTTGGTCAAGTCATTCAGATTAACAATGTTAGTGGTGTTGAATTATGTGGTTGCGGCTATTCTACAAAGATAAACAGGACAAATCCCCTTGCCCTCGAAGCCATAAATGGTTCCTCAAATTGCACAATTAGAGGTATAAATTTTGGTACACATACATTATCACTGCAATCAACCATTAATGTTTATGATTGTTGGGTGGAAGGTGTGTTTTATCACGAATACACTCATAATAATAATATTAAATATATTAAACCTGCTCAGGGCATTGCGGGAATCAACAGCGCAATAGCATCATTTGGAAACAATGGTGGAACCGTTGTCCTAAATGAAGGAACTTATGAAGGCACTGCTGGTATAACAATGAACAAACCTAATGTTGTCATCGAAGGTAAGGGTTACAAAACAGTCATTAAACGTACAAGTGGAAATGACATATTTGGCGACCCAGGAGCTAAAAATTGCATTATCAGAAATGTAAGATTCTATAATCAATTCCAACAGAGTGGTAAATATCCAACTGAGAGATATAGAATTGAGAATTGCTGGAATAAAGACACTCTGATTAACCAATGTGATGCTTCAAATGTTATTATCAATATCGGTTGTGATTACTTCTTTAAGAAAATATCTACGCCTTATGCGATGATAACAAGCGTAAGTTGGATATATAGTAACAGATTTGAGTTCCATATTCACGGTCATATCGTTGAGACTGGTGAGGTGTTAATGGATAAACCCGTATCTTTGGTCGGCCATAATGCTTTAGTAGAGTTTACAGGTCCTAAAGGTTCTCGTGCGTGGTTCTTTGCTATCGGTCGTACCTATGTTCAGAATATGATAGGATGGTCACCGGTAGTAGTTAAGGATATACATTTTATAAAGACAGGATGCTTTAACTATTGGAATGATGCTTGTGTTACAGTAACGGGTTCTGATTGGAAATTCATAAATTGTGTATTTGAAAACGCGACATCTTCTCCTTCTCCCTTTGATAACTCTACGCAAGAAATCGGTGCTGAAGACCACAATGGATGTAGAAGGCATGGTATCTCAATTACTATACCTTTTACAGAAGAGTGCAGGACTGAATTTCATAATTGTATTGGCATAGGTTCTCCCTATGGATTCCAAAGCTGTAGAGGGTGGTATTTTATGACAGGCGCACCTAAACTTTATGATTGTGTCGGAATTGGTGGAGGTATTGGTGAATATGGGCATGGAATTGTCTGTCACGAAGCCAGTGATGCTATTTTGTTTGATTTCATCGGATATGCTGGAGAACACTCTTACAGGCGAGCAGCAGGAATACGTTATCAGGCATCTGGCAAAAACAGTCTATTTAATTGTGTAGGTTATGGTTCCAGAGGAACACAAAGAAAAAGCGAAGGCGTACCTTATTCAGCATTACATCAAAGATGTGTTGAAGTCGGTATTACCGATGAATCATTCTTCTACGATGGAACTAATGTTAATTATGACGGACTGACTATTAAGACTGTAGACGATGGTTATAATGCGTCAAGATTATCGCTTGGAGATGCCATCCAACCTTCTGATATTACATTTACAGAACTTGGTGGAGTAAGTGAAGAAGGATTTGGTATTTCTTTATGGAATCATAATGGCAGACCTATCGTTGAAAATTGCAAGGGTTACGCTGGGCATGGTAGCAATTCAGAAGGAATAAGAATAGAGGCTAATTCCGCACCTTTGATTAAGGGAGGCTATTTTGGCCCTGAACAACAAAACTTCATTCAAGATATAATAAAAGACAATAATGGATATTGTATTTTCTCTGTACCCACAAATGTTATAAGCCAATATACTCCATACGTTTTGAAGAATGTCGGTATAACTATTCGTGGCGGTAATTATATGACCAGACATCTAAAATTGCATCTGGAAACTAACGAACCCACTCCACAAGTAATTATTGATGGTTATGATATGTATAATAGAACATCAATAGGATTACCGACAATAGAACGAATTGAAATCCCTGCTGGTGTCAGTTTAAAAGCATATATAACAGAAAATGGCTCTGTTGTATCTAATTATACAGATGCATATTTCTATCTAATGCTTACTTGTGTTGCAAATCCGTCCGGTGCTAAAGGATGTAGCATCCGTGAAAGTGCAAAGCCGCAGATTGTTGGTGCAACTATTGAACACGAAGCTGTTGGCCTTGGTATATATACAACATCAACTGACTACTTGGTTGACAAGTGTATGATAGAATCTGATGGAAATGCCATTGCAACAGATAAGGCTAATTTAAGAGTGTTTGATTCTGCAATCCGTGGAACGGTTGATTCAGGTATTACTTTTGCCAGTAAGACTGCAATCAATGGGTCAAGTAATTATAGTATTTAGTTATTGTAATATCTCAATACAAAAGGCAGTTACTTCGGTGGCTGTCTTTACAAAGATAAAATTATATATATTATGGGGCGATGGGTCAAGGGCAGGGCTTGCAGATGGCTGATGTAAGATGGCTGATGGCTGATGTTGCCATTCGGATTGTGCTCAGCCATCTTCCATCTTCCATCATCCATCTCCCCCTCTGCCCTTGACCTTGAAACATCTGTTGCATATATTGCTGACAACAATCAACAAAAGACAGAAGACATCATGGCAACAACACCAGACCTCACGAAACTGAAGCATGTCATCGCACAGCAGCTTCACATCTATTACGAGACACTGGAGGACGGTACAAACGTACTCCGGCACATCCGCGTACACCAGCGCACACTGCAGATGCCCGCCGACGGCGGAGTGACCGTCGACATCGTGACACCCGACGGCAAGATAGCCACCGGCAAGGTTGACTCGGCAAGCATCGAGGACGACAGCGTACAGCTGAACGACCTCACACCGGAGGCCCGCGAAGCGATGGAGAACAACTTCGCCACCGACGACGACGTGCGTGCCGCCCTCGGACTCTGACACCACCAACGGCTGTCCAGCAGGCTGTCGCACCACGGCAGCCCGTCAGCATATAGTTCACTTTATTTTTTTTAACCAACACAACATTTTAGCAAAATGGCAAAGACCAATGCAAACAGTGCTCTTAACATGGAGCACCTGGCCCTCATCAAGCAGGCCATTGACGCTGCAGGCGCAGCGAAGGACATCACCGTCAGCACCGAGACTACCACCACTGGTATGCTCCGCAGCTACACCTTCAAGAAGGGAGGTCAGGACCTCGTGGTCATCGACATCCCCAAGGACTACATCAACAGCGTAGTAGGCTTCGCCAGCGAGGACGGCGAGGGCAACCCCGGCATCTTCCTGAAGGTGAAGACCAACACCGCCGACCAGCCCGACACCTTCGACTACATCGACGCCAGCGGACTGGTGGAGTACCTGACCCTCGGCGACCAGACGGGCAAGCCCGTACAGCTGACCATCTCGCAGGACCACAAGATTACCGGCGACCTGGCCGACGGCTCCGTAGCCAAGGCCAAGCTCGTGACCGCCGTGCAGACATCGCTCGACAACGCCGACACCGCCTACGGCTGGGGCGACCACGCCCAGGCCGGCTACATCGTAGGCGAGTTCGCCACTGATGCAGAGGTGCGCACAGCTCTTGGGCTGCCCGCCGAGTAAGCATCTTCCGCTCACGGAGAGCCCGGAAAGTCCGGGTTCTCCTTTCTTCACCTCTTAACAGTAAAACAAGAATATGCCAAGCAATAACAATCTTGAAAAGGCCGTCAACCTCGGGCAGCTGCAGATGGCTTATGAGGCAGGGGCATTGCTGCCCGTGGACATCTCGACGCTCACGCCTGAATCGACGTTCCCGAAGAACGCCGTCATCGGCATCGGCGGTGTGCTCTACCGCGCCAAGCGGGCCACGGCCTCGATGCCGCTGACAATGGTGGTGAGCGATGGCAAGTTCGTCACCCATGAGGTGAACGGACAGCAGGCCTTCGTCGTGCAGGACATGACCGTCAACGCCGACTGGGAGGTGTGGATGGATGCCGGGCTCAGCTACGCCTACTCGCTGGCCGACCAAAGAATCACGGCACTGGATACCGAGACCTACACCGCCAACGGACAACAATACACGCGCCGGCAGTTACTGCAGGCCGTGGCCGAGCTGATGCAGAAAACCATTGTCACGCTGTGACCATGACGGCTCATGATATAACGATATAACGTAATAACGAAAACAAAAAGCAATACAATTATGGCAGACAATATTGGAACAGTAACAATCCAAGATGCGCTGAAGAACGTGCAGAGCGGACTGACGGCGCAGACAACAGCGTCGAAGACGCAGACACAGATGCTTTTCGGACCCGACGGAGCACCTAATGGCAAGACGCCCCTCTCGACCGATGCCGTCATCGACCTGAAGACGGGCAAGAAACTCAGCGACATCCTCGAATACCAGAAACCTTACGTCGACTCGGACCTCTTCGTAGACATGGGCCTGCCCTCCGGCACGCTCTGGGCCAAGTCCAGCATCGACCTGACCACGGCGTCGAAGTTCCAGGAGGTGGACGGGGCGGTAAGCCCCTTCAAGTACGAGTGCAGCTTCTTCTCATGGGGAAACACTGACGGGCATAACCCATCCTCCACATCGGCCTTCAGCTATGACTGGGGCGGCGTGAATGCGGCAGAGCCGTTGTACGACGGACAAGTGTACGGCGACACGCCAGGTAATACGCTCACGGGCAACATTCCGCCCTCGATGGACGCTGCCCGCGTGAACCTCGGTGCTCCCTGGCGCATGCCGAGCAGTGCAGACTTCGCGGAGCTGTTCGCCAATATCGACTACATCGACGCCGACGGCAACGTGGTAACGGCAGAGACCAGCATCGCAAAGACGGCTGCCGACAAGCGCGTGACGGTGAACGGCATCAACGGCCTCTACCTGCGCTCGAAGATCAACGGTAATCGTCTTTTCTTTCCGGCCTCCGGCTACGGCAGTGGTCGTTCGTGGGACGTTCGCACGGCCTACGGCTACTTCTGGTCGTCGGCGTTCAATTCGGCTCGCGGCGCCCGGAGCCTGTACTTCTATTCGGGTGGTGTCAACCCGCAGGGCACGGGCAATCGGTGCAACGGTTTCTCGGTTCGGCCGGTCCAGTAAAATACTTCCGTCCGAACCATTCCTTCGTGCGTCCCATTGCTGCACGCCGCGCCCCAGCGCGGCACAGCAGCAGTGGGGCGGACGAAGGAAACCAATAGAAAAAAATAATAGACAAATAGAGATAATGTCAACAACACAGACACAACAACAGAACCCGCAACTTGCACAAGGCCGGCAGGCAAAGCAGCAGGGCGAGCGGAAGGGATTCACCAACCAGGAAATCCAGACCATCGAGGCCGACAGGAAGGAACCTGAGAAGTGGAACGTGGTTCACCTGCTGCGCGACGGCAACTACTGGCACGCCAACGAGTGGAGCGCGTGGCTGGTGGCCGTGGTCATCACCTCGCAGATGAAGCGACTGCACCCCGACATGGAGATTGTACCACCAACTGCAGTGAAGAAATTCGCCAAGAACATTGGCGGCGAGTACATCTTCGTGGGATTTCAGGAGAAGTCGTTCGACAAGTACCTGCCAAAGGAACTGACGCTCGACTGGCGCGACGTAGAGGACGGGCGCATCGACGTGCCCATCCGGATGCCCGACGACCACGGCGAACTGAACTACGAGCGGCTGCAGGCCGCCTATCAGAAGTGGAAGAGCGAACAGCCGCTGTCGAAGGAAAAGGATAAGAAAGATGGTGTCAACGGCGACCGTCAGGGTCGTGGCGGCGCGATGGGCGATACGCCCGGACACATCCTTGCCATCGTGGGGCGCATCATGTCGCTGCCGCTTCACCGCACGTCGCCGATAGATGCGCACAAATTCCTTGAAGAAGTGCAGCGAGAACTGCTGGCGCATCTCTAAACAAAAACTCATAACCCATAAAAAAGAATGGTCCGGAAGTATTTCATAGGTCGCCCGTCATGCCCCCACAGGGGGTGTGAAACAGTGAAGAGACAGCCTGGTCTTGCCCGGTGCAACCCCTCGCTGCCGTCGTGTGAGGTGGCGACCGAAGCTCTTTTCTTTCCGGCCTCCGGCAACGGCAATGGTCGTTCGTGGAACAATCGCACGGCCAACGGCAACTTCTGGTCGTCGACGTTCAATTCGGCTCGCAACGCCCGGAACCTGAACTTCAATTCGGGTGGTGTCAACCCGCAGAACACGAACAATCGGTACAACGGTTTCTCGGTTCGGCCGGTCCAGCAATCTTTGCGGCCATTCTTTCTTTTCTTAATACCGCCGTCTGATGACGCTTACATATCCACAACTGCTGCGCGACCTGCACGTGGCCTTCGCCAGTGCTGCCCGGCACAAGGGCAAGATGAGCTACGTCCGTCACTTCCGCTCACAGCTGCGCCTGAACCTGGCGTGTCTGGCACTGGTGCTCATCCTGCGTTGCTATGTACCGCTGCCGTCACGGTGCTTCATCGTGTTCCATCCCAAGCAGCGCGAGGTGTTCGCAGCGCAGTTTCCCGACAGAGTAGTGCATCATCTGTACTTCTACTATACCCACTGGCTCTACGAGGCGACGTTCATACGCGACTCGTACTCGTGCATCGAGCATCGCGGCACGCTCGACGGCATCCTGCGGCTGGCGCAGCACATCCGGCAGGAGAACCACGGCTATACCCGCGAGTGCTACATCCTGAAGCTCGACATTCGCGGCTATTTTATGCACATCGACCGGCAGAGACTGCTCAGGATATGCCTCTCGACGCTCGACAGGATGGCTACGCACCGACTGCCGAAGGGGGCAGCAGCGGCGCTCGGCGTATCGCCACGGAGCACGTGGCAGCAGGTGCTCGACATGGACTTCGTGCGCTGGCTGACGGAGGTCATCGTCATGCTCGACCCGAAGACATCCTGCGAGATGGCTATGCCCATCGAGGCGTGGCAGGGACTGGATCCCGCCAAGTCGCTCTTCTGTACGGAGGACGGGCGCGGACTGCCCATCGGCAACCTGACCTCGCAGCTGCTGTCGAACGTCTATCTGAACGTGCTCGACCAGTTTATGAAGCGCACACTGAAATGCCGTCGCTATGGCCGCTACGTGGACGACTTCTACGTCGTGTCGTGCGACCGCGAGTGGCTGCTGCAGCTGGTGCCGAAGGTGCGGCTGTTCCTGAAGCAGGAACTTGGTCTCGACCTGCACATGGGCAAGGTGTGCATCTGCCGCTCGTCACAGGGTGTGGAGTTCCTGGGAGCCTACGTCCGTCCCTGGCACATCACGCCGTCGGCAGCCTCGCTGCAGCGCATACACCGCCACCTGCGCGAGATGGACTTCAGCCGTCCCGACAAGGTGGTGCGCACGGTCAACTCCTACCTCGGCATCCTGCGACAGACGGCCAGCTACCGCCTGCGCCGCGAGCTGTTCTTCCGACCCGAGTACCTGCGCATCGGCTACTTCGACGCCGACATGACCCGTATGCAGCAAGCCGCATAGTCTCGCCCTCTGTTCCGTATGCTGCGATACCATTGCAGCCTCACGATAAAATCATTATTCACCTAAATAAAATCATCACTTATGAACAAGATTACAGGACCCGTGAGCGACTTCGCTCCACTGCGCGACGAGGGTTCGCGCATCACTATCTGTTACGGACTACAGCAGCCTGAGACCGCAGACGGGCTGGCATCCTGGTACGAAGTGTATCTCTACAAGCGTCAGCACGCCACCGTTTCGCTTGCCGACGTGAAACAGGCAATCCTTGACGACATCAACGCCCGTACCACTGAGAAAATCGTTTCCGGCCTGGTGTGGACATCTGCCGATAGCGAACAAATCCCCGTGTGGCTCTCCGTAGAGCAACAGCTCAACTTCATGGCTGCCTACACCCGGGCCATACAAACCGGCGGCGCCAACCTGCCCGTCACGTTCAAGATGGGCGAACAGGAGGACGGCACACCCGTCTACCACACCTTCGTGACAATGACCGAGGCAGAGGACTTCTACCAGCACGCCACTGATCACATCCATAACCTGCAGGCCGCCGGCTGGCAGGAGAAGGACGCCATTGACTGGCAGCCCTACGAGGCCCTGTTCCCCGCCAGCGACAGCACCGGCGAGTAGCCGTCCTGTCTGTTGCGATACCATCGCAACAATCCCTTTCACTCTTTCCTCGGGGGCGAGAGTATAAAAAAGCCCCCGACGTTTTCCACAAAGGAAGAACCACCAACCGTTTGCGAATGCGAGCGTTACAGGTCGCCGCCGGGGGATATTGTACCCACTGCTCGGCCTGTAACGCTTATAGTTTTATATCCGCGAAGGTTGGTGGTTCGGGTGCAAAGGTAATAAAAATATTTTAATCTTTAACATTTTTGCACGATGAAACGGATAGATTTAGTGGAATTTAACAAAGAGCTGCTTCAAAAGCTGAACGAAGCAGGTATTCGTCTGGAGGACTACAAGTATTGCGACTTATACCACGACTACCTGAAACTGTCTGAAACGATGGTCACTCGCAAGGCTGTGATATTGACGCTGGCCGAGCGTCATCACATCAGCGACAGGCAAGTCTACAACATCCTTCACCATCTCGAAATGTCAGTAAAGAGAAGATATTGAAACCGCTGTTTCATAGATGAACCGTAGGCTTCGGGTGAATAGTCCCGTATGTTGCGGTATCACCGCAACTTCTCGCTAACTTTGCCCGTGGGTTCGGCTCTGCCAACCCACGAGTTCATTCACATTATTCACAACTAACACAAACACTTAAACATTATGGCATTAGAACTTAATGACATCATGGCAATGAAGGGGATGAGTAACGGTCACGACGGCTTCAGTCCCTATGAGCAGATGAAACTGCAGCACATGGAGAGCAAGAAACCGTCGGGTACTGCCATCGGTGCCCTCGCCGTAGGTGTGGGTGCTGCCGTGCTGGCCATCGGTGCCGGTGCATGGGCGGGCTCTCGTGCCCAGAACGCCAAGGATGTTGCCGCCGCCAAACATGACGGTCTGCGCGACCTGGTAATCACCAGCACCAACAACACCAACGCGACGCTCGACCGCATTGCTCACCAGCTGGAGCGTGAGACCGATGCCCGCGTCAGCGGTGACATCACGCTGAACGCCACCATCAACGACTCGGTTTCCGGCAGCCAGCAGGGTCAGCTCACTGCATCGCAGATTGCCACCAACGAGGCCACGGCTCAGATCGTGTCCGGCGTGATGACCGGCAAGTACTCGGAGAACCCCACCAAGGTGCAGATTTACTCGGCTCCTCAGCCCTGTAACTGCCCAGGCTGTGGTTGCAACGGCTAAAGGCCACCGTGCCCTGCGCTTCTCCGCAGGGTGAGCATCGAGGGGCTGCGCCCGTGTCTTGTATGCTGCGGTATCACCGCAGCCCCTCCCTTAAAAACCATCCACGGCAATGAGAAATGAAATGGTTCAACCGACCCTCAAAAAAGAAACTCGAAATGCTCCAAGCTATCCGTCCCTCCAGCAAGGCCACGCTTAAAATCCAGTGCCTCATGCTCTGTAACGGCAAGGTCGATGAAGCCGAAAAGCTCTACGACTACTTTGCCAAGGACATGCCCGACCTGCCTGACTACGACGCACCAGTTCCTACCTGGTTCGACAATACCAAGGACGTAGCCAACGGCATCGTATCATGGCTCGGGCAGAACAAGGACACACTGGCCCAAGGCTACGAAATCCTGCGCGGCATCACCGGCAACCGCCTGCCGTCGCTCTTCGGCGCAGTGCCCGACGCACCGGCAGCCCCCGCCACAAACCCCCTCCCTCCCATCAACGAATAAAGGTTAAGTATGCTGCCGTACCACGGCAGCCCAGCAATTAAAAAATCACGGCAAAATGACGACAATGGAAACACAGCAACCGCTCAAAGGCTTTCCCATCACCTTCCAGCTCTACGCCCATAGCGAGGAGGAAGCAGAGGAAGCACGCATGGCCATCGTGGCCTTCATCGGACAGTTGCGCCAGTACGGACGCGCCGTCACCGGAAAGAAGGTGGCGCAGGCCGTTGCAAACTGGGACAGCAACCCCATAGTAAAGAACCAGATACTGAAACATTTTAAAGACTAAAAGATATGGCAGACATAAACAACAACCCTCAAAGTCCAGTAAACGGCGGCAGTGCCGCAGTCGCCTCTCCTCAGCAGCCCCGTCAGGCCGATGCTCCATCGGCCCTACAACCCGAACATCGTTCGGCTTCCGACGCCGCTCAGCAGCAATCCCGCCCATGCCCCAAGGACTGTCGCAAGTGTTCGATGCAACAGCAGGTATGCTGCGCCTCGATGCTCTCGTTCCAGTCCTTCGAGGTGATGAGCTCCATTATCCGGCGCATAGACCGCCAGCAACACACCATCGACGTGCTCACCGAACGGATTAACGCCATCCAGAACAGCGAGGCCGAGCTGAGCAGCCCCGTACCCCTTCAGGGAAGTCCCTTCGCCGGAGAGAAGCAGTAGTGCGTGTCGCCGCACCATGGCGGCCCAAGATACAGCACAGGAGGAGGACGGTGCAAAGAATAGGTCCTCGTATAAATAAACCAACACAAAAACTTTAGCATTATGGCTTGTAACAATCAGAACGGAAAGACCTACTTCAACAGTCTGACACCGTACCCAGGAGGCACTGCTGCCTCCACCTCGTACATGCTCGACTGCACGCATTACACTTGCGGCAATCGTCAGATGTGCGTCAACAGCGCCGAGGGATTCCCCCTTGCAAGTAACTTCGACATCCAGGTCATCGGCGCTCCACGGCAGCTCGGCGACGACCTCTACTGCTGTGATGTGCGCTGCATCTGCGACCTCACCTACCAGCAGGTCTACCGCTGTGGCAACGGCTGTCCAAACAGTTGTCTGCAGACGGAGAAGGTCATCGTCACGAAGTGCATCCCCTGCCCGTCGGCAGACGTGCCAACCGTCACGCCCGTCGGCGTCAGCGCATCGCCCGTCGGCGCAACCTGCGGATGTCCGTCGACCAATATGGCCGACGTAGAGTTTGCCTTCACCGTCGCCACTGGCGCATAGGTATCTGTCAGACTATGGCATGGAGTGACATCGCGTGGATCGTCGTCGCCTGCACATCGGCCAACCACCTCGGGCTGATAGCGGCAGTGGAGAGCCTTCTCCACCGCCGCCTGCCCGTCGTCAACTGTCCGAAGTGTCTCACCTTCTGGAGCACGCTGGCCTACCTGCTGGCATGCTTCCTGACGGGCGACGATGCACTGCTGGGAGGCAGCGGTCCTATAACGGTCCATCTCTCAGTGGTGCCACGGATGCTCGCGGTGTCCTTCCTTGCCGCCTACTCCGCCCTATGGCTCGAACTTATCATGTATTTCATCGACACCCTTTATAACAGCATCTATGACAACATCGACAAAGATAACCGAAAAGAAACAGACGGCGAAGGCACCAGTGAGGACTGATGTCGCGCAGTCCGTCGAGTCTGTTGCTGTATCACAGCAACCCACGCCCCACTCCACAACATCCAAACCTCGCCGCCCCGTCTCACAGATAACCTCCCGCAGCATCCCCGTCCAGCGTACACCGCGCATCCCGTCGGCCCGCTGCCCATCGTGCTAATCTTTTCCAATCCTGCAAGAAACGGAAAGAACAGGAGATATTTGCAGAAATCCTACAAAATCAACATCTAAACAAAAGAAGAAATGACAGCAGAAGAAATGAGAACCGAGTTCCGCGCCCTCTACAATATGATGGCCAGCTCGAACAAGGTAGAGAACATGCACGTCTTCGGCAACGTGCATAAGGAGATGATGGAGTGGTTCATCGTCAATAAACCCGACCTCGCCCAGGAATGGCTCGACAAACTGGAGAGCATCCGATGGTGCCAGTACCTCACGCCGAAGGAGACCGACAAGATTATCGCAGGCATGGATCCCAAGGCTCCCTGGAGCCGCGAAGCCTGGAAGCAGGCGATGACATCGTTCGGCTTGCCACTCGAAGAACAGCCGTGCTACAACCGATGTGCATTGTTCGTTGAGATGTCAAAGATATATTCCGATTTCGGAGAGAACATTGCCGAGATGCTTGGCAAGACCCTCTCTCCCACCGACAAGGATATCATCGCTGCCTGCTACAAGATGGCGCTGAAGACCCTGAAGGACAAGGACGGCATCTACGACATCCGCAAGTATTTCAACGTCTGATGTAGTGTGCCTTGCGTTACCGCCGCAAGGATGGAACCATGGATGCTGCCCTCGAATACCTCGCCCGCCGCCAGTTGCTTGAACGCATCTACGACCGCATGACCGATGAAGAGCGCCGTCTCTTCGTCCAGATGGCCCTGCAGAATCGCTCTACCGACGAAATCTTGCAGGCCCTACAACAACAGTCGGCGCAGATAGCGCAAGTAGCCGACAAGGTAAACCGTCAGTCGTGGCTCACCGACTTCGGCAGCACCGTGCGCCCTGTCATTTGTTTTGCCGGGCGCAGCCCTATGCCCGGTTCCCCTGCCCTTGATTTCCGTCCGGTATTTTGCGATATTGTCGCAAAAAACTATGTCCTCCTGCAAAGAATTTTACCTCGACGACCTCATGGCCATCACCGCCATCCCAGTCACAAGCTACAACCCCGCCGCCGTGCCTGTCGCTTCTCCGTCGGGCGTCACCTCCTGGCAGCTCACGCCGACCATCACCATAGAGGACTTTGCTCCCTCGTGGAACGGAGCTGTCACCATCGGTCTGAAGCCCGACGCCACCGGGGTACCGCTCATACCCATCATGCGTTCCTCTGGCAAGGTCAAGGACGATGAGAAAGATTCGGTAGCAGGACGGTTGCACACCGTCAGCGTCAGCTGTCAGGTGGACGACCGCGACCTCTCGCCCGACACCGCCGTGCTGACCATCCTCGACCGTCTGCTCCGGTTGGAGCGTACCCCGTCCCACCTGTTCCTAACGTTCCGCGATAAAAGTACCGCCTTCGTTCAAGCCAGCAAAGACACATACCTCTGCACCGTCGACCGTGACGGTGCAAAGACCTCCGTCCAGTTCCGCATCGAGTGCCTGATGGGCATTCAGATGCTTGTCTGAGCCTATCGGCGGAAACGCATCCGCTTAGTAGAACCGCCGTCTGCGCGTCTCGCCATCAGCGGTGCGACGGGCAGTGCCTCCGCAGTATCTCCAGCCGCCGTGCCCGTCGCTTCTCCGGCGGGTTGACCGCTCTCCTCCGTTTCTGCGGTTTCAGGCACATCTGCTCCTTTCTCCTCGGGTGCATTCTCCGTCATCCCACGGTACTTCGTCCACAGCCCCTCCACGTCCTCGCGCTTGCCGTAAGCAGTGGCGGTGAAGTGCTTGCCGTAGCGCATGTTCACCGGGCCTTCGATGGCGAAGTCAGGCAGCAGTATCGCCGTCGCGTCCTGTCGCATGTCATGCAGCACCAGCCGCTCCCCGTAGGGATTGTCTTTCAGCCACGCCGAGGCATCGGGCGATGCCGCCTCCGAAAGGTCGCTGACGATGGTCAGCCTTCGTATATAGTTCAGCCGGCCATTGCCGTCCATGCGGGCGATAGTTCGCCGCATCCACGTGGCTATCACCTCCGTTGCCTGGTCGGGCAGCGTCGGTGCCACTATCATCAATTCTGTTTCGGCATACCGCGTCAGTATCGCCGGCAGCAGTTCCGTCAGGCTCAGGTCGTCGTAGCCCTCTATCTCCATCGTTCCCTTCGTCCCGATGGCATCGCGCACCGAAAGCATGTGCCGCCCGGCGCAGCAGGGTTCTATCAATTTCTTCATCATATCTTCCGTTCTTTATTTTCTGTTCAGTATGCTGCCGTATCTCGGCAGTCTTCCCTCATAACCAGCGAGGCCCAGGCTCTTCTATATGAGCCTGAGCCTCGCTTTTCGTTTCAGTGGGTCTGCGTAGGTCGCTTATGCAGCGTCCTCCTGCTCGATCTCGCCGTAGTACTTGACGGTATCATACACCTGGAAATTGCAAGTTACCGTGAATGTGGTTCCATGATCGCTCGTGCGTTCAGTACCAGTATCGCTGGCACGGCTCCAGGTGATGTCGCCAGTCGGATTACCTACAACCAGCCACTCGGTGACGGGAGTACCATCCGTGGTCGGAGCCTTCTTCACGCCAGTGGGGAAGAAGCAGAGGAAGTTGCCGTCGAGGTTCGACAGTGTGCGGCTCATCATGGCCAGTTCGTCGATGCCAATCTCCACACGGCCCGTACCGGTCACGGTGTTACCCATGCCTGGACCGTTATCCTCAGAGGTTACCTGACCCGTCTGGTTCTTGAAGTCGATGCGGTAGCCCTTCAGAGCAGGTTTGGGAACCTCAGTGGTAGCACCTGCGGCCTCGATGATGTACTGGTTCTTCTCGTCATTGACGGAGATAGAAGCCACGTGGTCGCTGTCCAGCGGTACAATCATGCAGTAGTTCGACACACCTGCAGGATTCTCCTTACACTGGTTAGTACCTTTAAGTACAGAATTAAATTTGCAAGCCATAATCGTAAAATATTAAAGTTGTTTTTGTGTTGGTTGTTTCTTGTTCAGTATGCTGCTGTATCACAGCAGCCATTGAGGGCGGTCAGAGGGCGGCAGCGCGGGCGGCGATATGACTACTTACCCGCGCCGCCGCAGCACCTCCGATGCGTTTAGCCCTTCACGTAGTAGGTCTTGCCAGACACTACCTCGGTGTCCTCAGTCAGAGAATACACGTCGCCGGTCTTCTCATACCAGCCCTGCCCAGCAGGGTTGCCAGATGGGTTCTCTACGGCTGTGTAGGTGGGAGTCTCGGCGCCGCCGTCGTTGCTGGCCTCTGTAGCCGGCATGAACCTGGCCTTCAGCTCGTACACGCCACCGGGGAAGGTGAAGTTATACGTCTCGCTGGTGCCGCCGTCGCTCCAGTTCACGAAGATGTAGCCCTTCTTCGGCGTGGCCTTCACCTGAATCAGGTCGCCCTCCTGGAAGAGATCCTTCTCGGTCATCACCTGCACGGTACCCATCTTCTCGTTCTCGCTGACTGCGGTGAAGATATCGGTGAGATACTCGCCGGCAGGCATCTGGGGAGCCACGTTCTGCACGTCGTTGACGGCGAACACCTGCGGGTCGAAGTCGCGGATGCGGACGGTGGCGCGGACATTTGCCTGGAAGTCGAAGACACGCAGGTCCTTGTTCACCTGGCCGATAGAAATCAGAGCCTGGTCCTCGCGCTTGTCACAGATATACTCAATATTCTTTTCGAGCGTTGCGATGAGCTGGCCTCCGGTTCCGAGTGCGGCGCTGGTGGCGAGCACCACGTTAGGCATCTCGGCGAACTTCCAGCCGGCCTGCAGCACTGTCGGCGAAATCTGCGGGAAGGTAATCATGTAGCCCTTCACGGCCTTGCGGCAGAACTCGTCAGAGGCGATGATGTACAGCTTCTTGTTGGGGTCCTTCAGGGCGGGCGACAGCTTGCCGTAGAAGTTCACCAGCAGGTCGTACACCTGGTCGGCCTCCAGATTGGTGATGTCGCCGGTCTTAATCAGGTTGCCGTTCTTCTCGCTGATGGTACCGTCGGTGCGGCGCATGGCGATGATGGTGTAGAAACCGTTGAACAGGCTCAGACCCTTCTTTACGGCATTTTCGGGAGTTTCCTCCAGCTTGCGGTAGGCCATGTTTCCGAAAGGAATGTTGGCGCGGACGTCCTCGGCGAGGTTGCCCGAGAGGTTGTTCAGCAAGAACTGAGTGTGCTCAGTGTTCTCGGTGACGTTGGTCACATCGAAGGGACCTTTCTCCGTGTAGCGCTCGATAGAGTCGCTGGTGTGGAGATAGATTTTCTCTACCTTGGCAGGGTTGTCAGTGAACTTACCCAGTTCGCTGTCCTTCACGTTGCCAACAAAATAGGGACGAGCCTGCAGGCCCTTGCGGTGGAACAGGTAGCAGACGTCGATATTCTCGACATCGGTTGTCACCTTGATACCCAAGTCGCCAAACATGCTGTCGGTGAGCAGATATGCGTGGGCTATCAGCTCCGGATTGATCGCTTCCTTAACGGTCGAGATCTGTGCTACTGAAAGTGCATAAGCCATAATGTTTGTGTTTGTGTTGATTGAGGGGTTATTACTATTGTTTACTGTTTCTGTGTTGTGTCGCTAAGCCGAATTTACGGAATGCCGAAATGGAAATCAAGGGCAGTCTGAGCCGAGTACAGACGGAAGTTACTTCTTCTCCCGCTTGCGCTTCTCGAACTCCTGGATTTCCTCGTAGCTCATGTCGCTGGTGATGCGCTTCTTCTGCTTCGGACCTTCGCCAGTTCCGTTATCCTGCGGAATGCCGGCCTGCTCGTCCACCATAGGCGCGGGCTTCTCCGAGAGTTCTTTCACCTCGCTCTGCAGCTCCTTCACCTGCTTCTGCAGCTTCTCGATGGTGGCTACATGCTCGGCAATCTTTGCGTCCTTGGCGGCGATGGTGGCAGCGTGCTCGGCGATGGTCTTGCCCTGCTCATCCTTCTCGGCGGTCAGCGTCTCGATGGCCTTGTCGCGCTCGGCGAGGGTGGCGTTAGCCTGGTCGCGCTCCTCGGCAATGCCGTTCAGCGTAGCCAGCGTTTCCTTCAACTGGGCAATCTCCTGGTCCTTCTCGGCAATCTTCTGCTCCGCCGTGTGCAGCGTCTCCTGAATCTTGTCGATTTCGGCAGCGGCGCTCTCGATAGCCTCCTGCGATACAGGCTGTTCGGTAGCGGGTTCTGCGGCAGGGGCTCCCTCCTGAGCGGCGGGCTGCTCCTCCTGTGCGTTCTCTTCACTGACAGCGGGTGCCTCGGTTGCGGGTGCTCCCTCGGCTGGCTGTTCCGTAGCAGGAGCCTGCTCCTGCGTGGCTGCGGGCTGCTCGGCAACCTCTGCGGCCTTCTTCTCTTCGTCTGTCATATCTTCTTGGTTTTGGGGTTTGGCTATCTCTACAGTCACAGGACCGAAAAAGCCCTGCTCTTCTTTCTTTACATGACCGTCATCGACTATTCTCAGGTCGCCGCGGCTCGTAGCGACAGCGGCTTTCTGCTGTGCGTTGAGCTTGGCCATCTCCTCCGGCTCCTCACCCTCTGGCTGTTCGCCGTCGGGCTCGTTCTTAGGCTCCGCCGTCACCAGACGTGCGGCGGTCAGCGTCTCGTTGGCCAGTTCGTAGATGCACTCGATGGCGCGGTTCATGTCGCCTATCTCATCGACCAGAGCCGGCATCACCTCCTGTGCCTCGAACACCTTTCCCGTCAGCATGTCGGCAGTAACGAGCGGACGGTTCTCGCGCACGGTCTGGTGGAACTGTTCGGTATCTCTGTCGAGTTCTGCCTGCAGCTTCTCATACTCGCCTGCGGCAGCCTCGCGGTACCAGTCGTTCTTCTCAGGACAGTCCTTGCCGACGAGCTCCACATAGCGGTAGCCGTTCTGATCGACGGTATCATGGGCGACGGCCCAGAAAGCGGCCATCGTGCCGATGCAGCCAAACTCGTCGCGAGGGTTCATCACCACCACGCGGTCGCAACGGCAGGCAAGGTTCACACCGCTGCTGCAGCACATGCCGTCGATGAAGGCGACGGTAGGCTTGCCGGCCTGACGGCAGTCGTCAATCATCATCTCATAGTCGTTACGGCACGATGCCTGTCCGCCCGGCGTATTGATGAGGAACAGGTGGCCTATCACCTGCGGAATCTGGTTGGCATACATCACCTGGTCGCGGAAGTCCTTCGTGCCATACGAGCAGCCGTCGCCGTCGCGGGTCACGGGACCGTCCACCACCACCACATTGATAATCTCGTCGTCCTCCTGCAGTTCCTCGTCGTTCCAGTACAGGTGGCGCTCTATGCGGTGGATGTTGCCGACGTACAGCTTATCCTCGAAGTTGGCCCCTACGGTCTTGCCGTCTTTCTGGTAGCCCTTCTTCGAGAGGAAGTAGCCGTGCTGCTTTTCTATGTCGTTGGGCAAGTGCAGCTCGATGGCATTCTTTAGCGCATCGGCATACGTTTGTGCCAGGTCGGGGCGGAAGTCCCAGACCTTGTTGTGCATGATGTTCAATAGCCCGATATTCATATCTCTTTCGTTGTTAATTGTTTCTGTGTTGCATTATAATGGCAAGCGCTTTGATAATCAAGGGCAAGTTTCTATTCTACCTCCGGTGTCCGGTGTGTAGCCGGAAAAGCAGTGAACAGCCGCTTGCGGCTCTGCTCGCACGTCGCTCTTCTGCGCCGTGCCTCTGCCGCACAGGCGCACTGGCGCTCACGCTCCGCCTGCGCCTCCCTCTCCCGCGCGATATTATATATGGGTGTGCCAACCGCCGCGTCGCCCAGCGCATCCAGGTTCTCGGCGATATAGTCACAAGCCATTGCCATCGCCTGCTGTGCGTCGGTCATGCTGTCGCGCCGTGCCAGCCGCTCCTCCTTCTCGATGCTGCTGCCCGTGCCCCTCGCCGATGTGCTCACCGTCAGGCTCGTGCGCGTAATCGTCGTCCGTCGGCTCTCCACGTAGAAGGCCAGCGCCTGCCGCAGCAGTTCCGTCAGTTCCTCCAGCGCCGCCGCCTTTGCCTCGTCCGCCGCCGTGTCCTGGCTTTCCGGGTTCCCCGTTCCCTCCGTTCCGTGCTCGGCGGTATCTCCGCCGAGGTTAGCATAGTCTATCACGGCCTTCAGCAGCTTCGCCCCTATCCTCGGCTTCAAGTATGTGTTCTGGCAGAACCGAATATCCCTCACCAGGCTCACGTACACCGCCCGCTCGCTGCGGATGTCGAGGTACTCGTTCAGCACCTTTGCCGTCTGGAAGAGCAAGTCCTTGTGCAGGTAGAAGGCATCCGCCTCTTTCCACCACTCCGTAAACAGCTTCTCCCCTTTCGCGTCGGCTTCCAGGAACAGCAGCAGCGAGTCGGTCGCCCTGCCCGCGCTCATCCATGCGTCCTTTACCACCCTGTCCTTCGCCTTCTCGTCAGCCGGGTCGTAGCTCTCGCCTGAAGACACATTCATACCCCCGCCCTCGTTAAAGCTCACCGTCAGCAGTCCGGCCTTGTGCGCCAGCATCCGGTACCATTCTATCTGCTGACAGATGCGGATGAGCTTGATGGTCTTCATGTCCTTGGCCGGAACCTCCTTCTCGCCCTCCTCCGGCACGGTGTAGGTCTCGCGGTATTTGCCTTGCGCCACCTGCTCCAGGCGCTCCGTCACGTCGGCATGTGCCAGACGCGCGTCCTGCTTCGCCTTGCCCGTAGGCCGCACGGTGGTAGCGGTGATATCCACATACTCCTGCCGTAGCCGGTCGTACTCGCTGAGCACATGCTGATAGAGCGTACTGCCCAGCAGCGGCTCCAGCGCCACCGCTTCCTCCTCCTCCAGGTAGCCGAACAGCACCTGCGGCTTGTCCCAGCGTGCCGTAGGCATCAGGCTCTGTATCTCGTTCTGTGTTGTTATTAACATGGTCGTGTCGTTTTTGTGTCTGCAATATCGCATGAAAGCGGTTGAAAATCAAGGGCACTCGGCGAAGCCAAGGACAACAAAAAGACCGCTACCCATCACGAGCGGCGGTCTTTTCTATTCAATAACTAAAAACCTAAAACTATAAATTACTACTAACCTAAAACAATTCGCGGCGTCGCTACGCCTAAGCCTATGAAAACACTACTAACTCTGTTCGTCCCCCGGCTGTTCGCCGTCCATCTGCTCGTCGATGTCGTGCGTCATCTGGATGTGCCGTCCCATCTTGCCGCGCAGCAGGTCCTCCGGGTTCAGTTCCTTGTAGCCGCCGGCCACAGTCACCTTGCACACCATCACCGTGCAGATGCTGCCCACGAGGATGTTGGTATATACGCCCGGCCACCAGTCATAGAGCACACCGCCAAGGGCTGGCACACCGAAGTTGACGGTAGTTGCCGTGAGCGCGATGGCTGTCACTATCTTCACTATCATGCGAAAGAAACGGGGCATCCGCTGCACCCAGCGCTCCTTCAGTTCGTTACCTGTATGCTTAATCTTCTCGCCCATAGCTATGTCCTTTCAATGTGAAGACCCTTGTCCGAAATCAGTATCAGGTCGTGCAACCCCTTCAGTTGGGCCGACAGCGATGATATGTTAGCATCGGTCTTACCTAAGCGTTCCAGCACCTCCGACTCCATCGACTGTAAGCGGTCGAGGATATTATCCTGCTTTTTCGACTGAGAATCCTGTCGGTCGCGGATGTTTTCAAGGGTCTCTTCCAGGTTCTCCACTGTAGTCTCCAGAACCGCCACGCGGATTTTCAGCTGGTGGTTCTCGCGCCACTGCCATCCGACGGCGGCCAGCAATATCGGCACCAAGAGGGGCCAGAGGTCAATCATTACTTGGTTCATTTTGTCTTCGAGTTAAAACATTATTCCGTTTTCTTGTTATCCGAATATCGTTATAACGGCGCCCGAAATCAAGGGCAGTGCTTGCAGATGGCTGATGTAAGATGGCTGATGGCTGAGGGCGGATGCAACTTGAAACTTGAAACATGAAACTTGATACTTGAAACCTGAGACTTGAAACCTGAGACTTGAAACTTGAAACCTGAAACCACTCATCCCTCCAGCGCCATTGTCACCGTGAAGTCCACGTGCGACATCTGCTGCTTCGTCCGGTCGTAGATGCTGATATTCTGCTTCGCCGGCTCCACAATGACGGGGACATACGTTCCGTTAGCGTCGCCGATGGGGTACCGCATCCACCACTGCTTCCGCTTCCCGCCCAGGAACTCCATGGCCCACCATTCGGCCCACTCTCGCGTGACGTAGCCGCTCGACATCTGCCACGACCGCCGCCCGTCCTGACCGATGGCCATCAGCGAGCGAACGGGGCTGAACGACGGACGACTGGTACGGCCATACTGCGTCGCTTTCACGTTGATACCCATCGACTCCAGCGTCTGGCCGCTGCATGTCTCAATGGCTCCGCGACGGTTTAGGAAGAGGAAATCTACATACGGCACACTGTCGCGCAGAACGAGCGGGGCGTGCATCTGTTGGCTGTCGGCAGCGGGCTGTGCGCTGGCGGGGTAGAACACACTCTGCGTGCCAGCACTCTGCACGTCTACCCACGACGTAGGGCTCAGGCTGCCCACACGCTCCAGGGTGTCCGTCGGCTTGGTCGATGCGTCGCCGTAGCGCAGGTTCTCATGTTCGCGGTACGACACGTCGGCAGCCTCCTTGCTCGGTATTGTGCTACGCTCCCACTCCGTGAAGCCGCCGATGGCGCACTGCCCGCCGGAGATTTCGCTGCTGTCTGTGGTGGTGAACACACCGTCGCTCGACAGATATTCTGTATGTACCCTGAGTGAATAAGGCTTATACGCTCTGACCCACGGTTCCGACGGACTGTTGCCGTTGGCCGCCGCCTGCGCGTCGCTAATCTCGTCTCGGAAGTCCTCGCCAGCCCAGATGGCTTGCAGTGCCGATGAGATATCGAACGATATGCTTGTCTGCCCGCCCGTATCTGCCTTGAACTCGCCTACCACCTTGCTGTCATAGACCACCTCCACGCGGATGATGGTAAACGGACTGGTAACAGGTTGCCCTTCCTTGCCCCACTGCAGTCCGCTGATGTCTATCACTACTTGTGAGTCGGCGAAGTAGGTCTTGCCGTTGCCGAACATGCCGCTGATTGTCACTGTATTGTTTGCCATAACTGAAACTTGAAACCTGAAACTTGAAACTAAATATACATAATCTCCAATACCACATTCCCCAATCCCGTCTGGTTGCTCACGGAGTACTGCATCTTGCGGATGAAGCCCGTCACGTCGCCGACGCGCACGCGCTTTGTCTTGTCGATGGTCTGCAGCTGAGCCAGCGTCATGCGCACCGTTCGCTTCACGATGCGTGCCTCACGGATAAACTTAGAATACTCTTTATAGAACTGGTCGCACAGTCCGCGCTGCCGCAGGTTCTTGTTGGTGATTTCGAGATAGCGCTGATTGCCTATGTTTACGGCTGGAGCAGTTTCGCCATCTCCAGCGTAGTAAATCGCCTGAAGCTGGTGCAGTAATTCAGCCCGAGAATCCGTAGTATCTATGTCGAGTATAAGATGTTGAGTGTCGTGAGAGGCTATAGCAGAAGCCGAAAGTCCATTGAATCCGTCAATATAACTCTGAAGTTGGCTCGGCGAAAGCACCGTACCATTCTCGCGGATAGGAGTCCATAAGATTTCATGCACCTTCCCGTCACTATATGCTACTCCATACCCCATGCTATACAACGTAGCGTAGTCACCATCGTACTCGCTCCATCCCGCTGTTCTCATCGTTGCTGCGCTGACTTTTGGCCGCGCAAGCAAATCGGTGTTAGCAGTCTTGAACAGACTTTTCATAGCCTTCCCCGCATCAGACTTTGTAGAAATAATATTTGGCAACGAAGCGTCGTAGTATGGATTGGGTTTCTCGGCCCTTAGTTTCAATGAGAAGCGTCCGTAGCGCGAGCCTATACCGTTATCGATAATCATTTCCGATGACGCATAGTCTTCACTATATGCCATCCTGCATAATTGCATGAACGTGTCACGGCGTTCCGGCGTGCTGTTAGCCTCTATTATCAGATTCAGTCCACCGTTTTCCGTGTCGGCATCCATGCGAATTATCTCGTTAATAGAGTGCATGTTGTCTGGTCCGCCGTAGAGCCATGCAGTGTAGTCTTGTGTAAGATGGTCGTAGTCAGAGCCACTGTATTGCGTGGCCATGAGAAACCAACAATAATCACTTACCGGTCGGTTACTGAAAGTCCGGATAGGCACAAGGTTTACATTAGTGATATAACTTCCGTCGCTCTTCTGGAATGGGGCATTGCTGCCTGGAAATTGTCTATGTAGTTCAATTGCAGATTCTTCTGGTGTTTTAACTTTACTCATGTCATTGCCAGCTCCGCTGTAGTCCCATTCGTTTCCGTATGAGTCGCAGGTGTCAGGGTGTGCATTACTTACACTACCTGGCACTATCTCCCAGGCGTTGTTCTCGTCATCGTCAGGGTCGTCGTACTCGTTGACATACGCATCGCTGCCGCTGCCGCGCATGATGCCCAGCGTCAGTCCCCAGTCGTGCGTCTCGATGGGCGACACGCCTGTGTCGTTCGGCTCGAAGTTATCCTGCAGGTACAGTCGGTAGCCCTCATTGATGTGACCAGTTATGGCGATATCAGATATTTCGCAGGTGGCGTAGTGAAATACCATATCCATAAATCCATCGGTGGTTATGTTGTAGCGATAGCGCACTTTCGCTTTCAGTCCTGACTGGATTGCCGACAAGTCGGACGTGATAGCAAACTCACCAGGCGAAACGATACCGTCGCCATGTGTCTTTTTACTTTCACTTCCAGAGCCATATTTTTGGTAGAGCTTCTCCACGTCATATACAGCATCCGCGTCATTATAAGACTTCACTCCCGGTTGCTTCTCTTCGTTGGGCAAGTCTTCAAGGTCTGGTCGCCGCACACGCATCTCTTCATCAACGAACAGCGCGAACCGCTGGTCATACTTTCCCTTGCGCTCCGCCTCCATGTTCAGGTCGTTCATAATGGCGGGGGCAAAACCTACATTGATGGTCTTGATGGTTTCTTCCTCGCCTGTGCAGTCGCCGTCCTCGGCATCCATATAACCAGCAAATTCAAACAGCGATTGGTGTAAGTCATAGATACGTTTTGCGTCTTTGTCTACCTTGATACCATGAGCGTTGCCGTTGTTCGGGGTTACATAGCAAGTTTTGTCGAAGGCTGAAACTTTGTTGATGATGTCTGCATACTCAGCGTTGAGTTTCCACTTCGAGTAGTCGTGCTTGTCGCTGTCGTCCACCCACAGCTCTTTCTTATGCGGCAACTTGTCGGCAAAGCCTTTGTAATAAAAGTGCGTGTCCTCCTTGTTGTCGCCGTAGGTCATACGGAAGCCACGGATGTTGTTCTCCACCTTTACGTCATCGTCCACAATCTCGCACGCTATGTCCTGCACCTCGTCGCTGCGGAACACATTACGCAGCAATACGATTCGCACGCGCTTATAGTCGTTGCTGAACAGCAGGCGCACACCGAAGCCGTTCTCAATGGCGCTGATAACCTCAGATATTTCCACATTCGGGAAACAGTCGCTCGTGGCGATGGCGTCGAAGAGATAGCGGTTTTGTGCCAGCTGCGGATCATTGAAACCGTCGTAGTATTTCCGGATGTTGTCGGTCATTGGGGCAACCTGCACCACCTTGACGTCGATGCTCTCAATCTCCGGCACCAACGATGTCACGTCTTTGTCGTAGGTATGAGATGTGTCAAGAATGGTTTCAGTCACTCTCTCTAACCAAGGCCCGGCTGTAAAACCTTTACAGCTGAACCCGCAGTCGTCCGTCTTGACCAGTTTTGGAAGCCCGTCGAATGTTTTGGCTTCGTCATTATGATTGCCGAAATACTCAGGTATGAGAGACGTGCCGACGGAAGGAAGGTACCTCCCGTACTTCCAGTCATAAGCAGAATTGCGGATATACTTCGGCTCCTTGTAGGCGCAGTTGGTGTTGACGAAGAACAGTCGGCGTAGGTCCTCCACGTTCATCATCTGGTTCTCCTCGACGTAGATGCCCAAGTGCTTCATCAGGCAGCGCAGCCAGTAGATGACAAAGAAGTTCGGGGCTGAGTTTACGCGGTTGGCAGGCATGTACTCGTATTCGCGCTGTGCCTCCGGTTCTTCTGCGTAATTGACGGTCTCTTTGCCGTCCTTGTCAGTTTTCTTATAGTCGTACTTCTGGTAGCACAAGGCTATGTTGCAGTATGGGTGTGTCGGCGTACCGTCCTCATCCTCGGTGTAAGGGCTGTCGGTGTTCAGTTCATTAATTGGTTCATTGTCAACACCCGTTTTCTGATTGTCAAACCTGCCTTTTGGGAACACCATGCGCGGGTATTGCTGTGCCGAGTTCATGTCGTCCTCACCATCAACATCGAAAACGGTCAGTTCTTTATCATCGTCGCCTATAATAGGAGCGAGAGGTGTATGTTCCAGCACTCCAGCGTCAGACGCTCCACCGCCTTTGAATTTCACCGATGCCTCTAATTTCAGTCTGACATGCGACCACCGCTTCGTCCACAGTGCGAGCCCGAATCTCACGTCGCTCATCATCGGCACCTGGTTGGCCTTCGCTCCCTCAATCAGCTCATCGAAAGTCTTCTGCCCGCTCTCGATGCTGACATCCACGTTACCTTTTGCGTCCACCTCCGCTTCATCGCCCAGCTTCAGGTAGCCGAGATGGAGCGGCACACCTCCCGTCCACAGGCGGGCCTTGCGCTTGTTGATCTGCTCGTGCAGCCGCGAGCCGTGAATGTCGCCCGCCGTGCCGAACAGGTGTGCGTTGGCGTGTACGTTCAGCCTAAAGTCGTAGGACCACACGTCGCCGTCGGCAAAAATCTCCGACGTTTCGGTGATGGTGATGGTTGCGTCCGGCTCCAGCACGGCGTACTGGCTGCCGGTAGGGTTCGGGTTCTCCGTAGTAGGGAGGTCGAATACTTCGAGTGCAAGATGTTCCATGATGCTTCTATATCGCCTTTATTACACCCGCAATATGGGCATAACAAAGGCGAAAATCAAGGGCAGTGCTTGCAGATGGCTGATGTAAGATGGCTGATGGCTGATGTATTTGCGCTGCCCATCATACATCTTCCATCTTCCATCAGCCATCTTACATCAAAGATATTTCTCCCCGTGGCGCTGGGCCTCCTTCTGCATCTTGTTATACATGGCGGGGATGCCGTCGCTGCCCGTCCATTTGTTCACGGCCTTGATGCCGTTCACGAGGGCGTTCTCCAGGAGGTCGGCCAGTCGGCTGTTGGTCTCCAGCATCGAGGCCATCACGTCGGCGTTCATGCCGCCCGTTCCCTCCGCCGTCAGCCCTCCGCCATCAGCCATCTCATCGAACTCCCCGATGTTGCCGTCGGCAAAGGCTCTCACGCCGCCGCGACGGCGGCGGGTGCTCAGCCCGGAGATGGAGCCGCCGTTATACAGCGTCTGGATGTCGCGCCAGATGCCCGTCTCGTCCATCTGCAGCAGGCGCGTGGTGCGAGCGTCGATGATGGCCTCCGGCCCTGCCTCGCCTACGAGGTGAAACTCCGGCCCGTTGGTAATGTGCGTCTTCGCCCCCTTGCCCATGTACCGGGCGCGGTAGGTCTTGCCGTCGGCACCGTCCACGTTGTACTGCCTGCCAGATGTCAGCGAAGCCGGGTCGGTCAGCTCGTTCACATTACCCTCGGCGTAGGTCAGCATACCCGTGGAGAGGCGGCCTGCGCCTACCGATGCACCGGTGGCCTGGGCTATCTCGCTCTTGCTCTTGGCAATCTTGCTGGCCGCCAGACCCATCAAACCGCCAAGCAGTCCGGTGAAGATGGCATAGACAGGAACAGCACCCCACCCTAACTGGCTCCACAGCTTTCCCAGCACCGATGCTGAGTTCATGGCAGCGTCGGCAGTGGTCTTGCTGAAGTCAACAGTCAGGGCGGTGATGGCCGATTGTCCGGCAGCCTGGATAGCCATCATGCTGAACTTCTGCGCAGCACTCAGATTGTCGTTCGACATCGCTTGATAGGCAATGCCGTAGAGGTTGGCGGCGGCGGTCATCTTCGCGAAGGCCGACTGCGTGCTGGAGGTCATCTTCTGGCTGGACTCCTTGGAACCTTTCTCCTGCTTGTGGAACTGGTCGTCGAGAGCCACCTTCACCTTGTCAATGGCTCCTACCTGACGCTCTGCCGACAGCTCGGCTGCTTCTGCCTGCTGCTCCCAGGGAAGCCCCACGTTGTTCGGGTCGAGGAATACAGACGGGGCACTCTCCGTCGTAGTGGTCTGCGTTGCCTGCTGCTCTGTCTCATAGCCGATGCGTTCGATGGTCGGGTTCGGCTCGTTGCCGCTCGGTTCATAGCCAAGCCCGCTTGCCAGTGACGTATCGACCTTGCCGTCCATAGCCGCCGTCAGCCCGACGATGGCCTCGGTGTTGGCGAGCGTAGCGTCCGTATTGGCATCCACCGAGGCGTTCTGTGCGGCGGCATTGAGCCAGTCGGTTATCTGCTCCGACATCTTCATGTTCAGGTCATCCATCAGCTTGCGCCAGGCTTCGGCCTGTGCGTTCTGCACTTCTATCTCGTGCTGCCTTTCCAGTGCCTGCCGCTCATCCAGATATTCATAGTGAGCCTTGGCATCGCTGGTGCCGGCGTCGTCTATCACGACGTAGGTGCCTGCCCCTGGCCCGCCTTTGCCGGTCAAGTCCAGCTTCGCCCGCTCATTGTAATACTCCGCGTCGCCGGCGTGGCTGGCCTCGAATACTCCCTGCAGCGAGCTTGTCAGCAGGTCGGCCCACTCGCGCAGCGACGTATAGAGACGGTTCTGGCTCTCCTCCTGAATCTTCAGCAGTTCGGCCTTCTGCTGCTCCTGCTTCTTCGTTTCCTCAGCCAGCGTCAAGCCCAGCGAGAGGCGCACGTTCTCAGCATCGCGCTCGGCGTTCGTCGCCTTCAGCAGCTCGTCTCCTGCTTTCACGATGTCGTTCTTCTGCTCCGCCAGCTTCGCCAGTTTGCGGTGCTCTTCCGCTTCCGCCTTCAGCGCCGCCATGCGCTGGTTGGCCTGCACGCGGTACATGTCGTACTGAGCCTTCTGCATGCGCATCTGCACCTCTATCTGCTTCATCGCCAGTCGCGAGGCCACGTTGTCGCTTGCCACCCCGGCCCCTATCAGGCTGTTGGCGCGGCTCACCGAGTCCTGCTGCATGCCCAGCTGTGCCAGCGCCTTGTCGAAGGTGGCCTTCATCGACATGCCGCCGATGCCACGGGCGTCGTCGTTCCAGATGATTTCCACGTCCTTCTTGATCTGCGAGGCCTCCTTCTTGATGGCGTCCTGCACCTCCTGGTAGGTCTTGCGCAGCTGTCCCATCACGGCCTGTTTCAGCATGTCGCTCTTGCTGATTTCCTCGGCGGTGGCCGTCATGCCCTCCTTCACCATGCGGCGCAGCAGCTCGTCGATGTCTATCGAGTAGGCGTCGGCAGCCTGCTCCAGATAGAAGGCCATCTCGTCGTAGCTCTGGGCGGTTATCTGCTCGTTGCTGTACTTCGGCCCCTTGCCCTGCCGTGCCAGTTCCTCGTTCTCGCGGCGGTACTTGGCGGCCAGCACACCCATCTTGTCGAGGTTGTCCTGCAGGTTCTTCGTGATGCCGTCGTAGGGTCGCTCCTTGGCCAGCGTGTCCTCGATGAACTTCATCTGCTTGCCGATGGCCTGGGCAGCCTTCAGGTAGGAGCGCTCGGTGTCGAGCACCACCTGCGACATCCAGCGATGGACGATGGCCGCGCCCTTGTCGCCCGACTTCTCGATGGCATCCACAAACTGATTGGTCTTGGCGATGGCTGCCTTGACAAACGACTCCGAGTCGCCCGTGCGCTCGGCGATGATGCGGATGATAGCGTCCAGCTCCTCCTGCGTCACCTCCTTCTGCTTGCGGCTGTAGAGCTTCTGCAGTTCGGCGCGCCTGGTCTGCCACTCGTTGTCGTTCTGAATGGTGCGCCGCCATGCCTCGCCCTCGGTTATCTCCTCGTCGTTGCGGGCCTGCTCTATGACGGTCTTGCGCTCGGTGTAGTAGGCGTCCAGCTCGTGCAGGTAGGCATCCATCTCGTCGCGGAACTGCTTCTTGGCCCCGCGCTCCTTCTTCGGGTCCAGCCAGTCGCCCGTGTTCGTCAGGTGGCGGGCGTGAAGCTCGTCCTGAATCTTCAGTCGCTCAGTGTTGTACCACTCGATGACCGTGCGCATATCGCTCGACATGCCCGCCTCGATGGCTTTCTTTAGGGCGGCGTCTTCCTTTAGCACACTCTGTACGTCTGTATCTGTCTGGATGGCATTGACAAAATCGGCCATCTGCTTGCGGCGGTTGACGAGTACTTCGGCAGACATATTCCTATAGTCTGTCGATTCGGCACTCGGCTTGCCGCCCCAAGAATTTCTCTGGCTGTTCTCATTATTATTAGTGAGGTTGATATTCGCTATCGAACTCTCAGCATGCTCCATAGCGTCGATGGTGCGGATAGCCTCGCCCGCCACGGAGCGCAGTCCTTTCTCGTAGTTTTTCATGCGACCAATCTGACGCTCGATGATGCCACGGTTCTTGTCACCATCGCCGAAGTATTCGGAGTTGTTGGCAAAGGCGTTGGCATAGTTGCGCTGCTGGCGATACACCTCTGCTGCCAGTTTCTCCTTCTCTTCGCCCTCGGCTTTCTTGTAGCGTGCCACCAGCTCCTTCCAGTCGCCAAGGATTTCGTTCATGTCGTGTATGGCGGCGTTGTAGGAAGCTCTGCGGTTGATGTTGTTCGTAGCCTCGAAGCGACGGTTCACCACAGCCGTCTCGTCCTGATAGGTCGCTACGGCCTCGCGGTAGTTCTTTGCTTCGTCAAGAATGTCGGATGTAAAGCCGGCGATGACCTTCTTCTCGGCCTCGCCATCGATGGATATACCGGCTGCGCCGTATGAATCGCGCAGCTCTTTCATCCGCTCGTTGTTCTTGTCGATATATTTGCTGTTGTCGCGCAGTATTTTCTGTACGGCCTGCTCGAAAGCCTTCTCGTCCTTGGCGTACTTCTGTGCAGCCTCGCTGATAGCCACCGACACGCGGGCAGCAGCATCGTAGTTGCTGCCGAAAACCTCGTAGATTTCCTTATCCATCTTCGACGCTTTCTTGTTCACCTTGCCGCCGTACTCCTGCTCGACATCGCCCAGCGCGGCCTCCTGCTGCTTCAGGGTGATGGTTTCGCGCAGTTTCTTGTTAATCAGTTCGCGGGCTGCTGCCAGCTGCTGTGCGCTGGTAGTCTCGCTGAGCATATAGCCCAGATACTGCCCGTACTTCGAGTTGATGGAACGGATGACATCAGCCGACTTGCTGCCCTCGATGTTCACGCGGTGCATGCCCTCCTCCACCTTTCCGGTCTGCTCAGCCACCTTCTGCTCCTCCGTGGCCAGACTGCTGTTGGCCTTGGTGGCTTCGCCCGTAGCCTCGGTGGTCTGTCTGACGGCGTTCATCAGGAGCCCCTCTGTGGCGGTGCGCTGTTCCTCCAGCATCTTGATGAGTGCGCTCTGCTGCGTCAAGGCTTTCTCTGCTTTTGTGCGGTCGCCGATGACCGTCACCTCCTTCAGGTGCTGCGAGGTCAGCATCTCCATAATGCCTGCCCGCTGCTCTTCAAGGCTGCGTATCAGTTCGCTCTGCTGGACAAGCGACTTCTCTGCCTTAGTGCGGTCGCCGATAACGACCACCTCTTGCAGTTGCCGTGATGTTAGCTGCTCCAGTATTGATGTGCGCTGCTCCTCCAGGCTACGTATCAATTCGTTCTGCTTGGCAAGGTTTTGCATAGCCTTCGATTTGCTGCCGATGACCGTCACCTCCTTCAGGTGCTGTGTGGTCAGCATCTCCATGATGCCTGCACGCTGCTGCTCCAGATCGTTTATCAGGTTGAACTGCTGAACCAGTGCTTTCTCTGCCTTGGTACGATCGCCAATGACGACCACCTCCTGCAGATGCCGTGATGTCAACTGCTCCATGATACTGGCACGCTGCCGCTCCAGACCTGCTATCAGCTGGCTCTGCTGCGACAATGCCTGCTCGGCTTTCGTGCGGTCACCGATTACCGTCACCTCCCGCAAGTGTTGCGTGGTCAGTTGTTCCATGATGCTGGTGCGTTGTTCCTCCAGCCCCTTGATGAGCACGTTCTGCTCGGCAAGGTTCTGCATGGCCTTCGTCTTGTCGCCGATGACAACCACCTCTTGCAGGTGGCGGGCGTTCAGAACCTCCATTACGTCGGCACGCTGCTTCTCCAGCCCGCGTATTAGTTCGCTCTGCTGCGTCAGGGCTTTCTCTGCTTTGGTGCGGTCGCCAGTAACAACCACCTCCTGTAGGTGCTGCTGCATCAATATTTCGCCGATGGCTGCACGTTGCTCTTCCAGGCCCCTGATCAGTTCGCTCTGCTTGGCCATAGCTTGTTCGGCCTTGGTGCGGTCGCCGATGACTACTACCTCCTGCAAGTGCTGCTGCATCAGTATCTCGTTGACGGCGGCACGCTGTTTTTCAATATCCTGTATGAGGTCGAACTGCTTGGCAAGCGACTCCTCAGCCTGTCTGCGCTTGCCTACCACAGTCACCCCTTGCAGGTGTTGCGTATTCAGTTGTTCCAGGATAGACGAGCGTGTAGCCTCCAGACTGTTTATCAGATTGAATTGTTGCGACAGGGCTTTCTCTGCTTTGGCACGATCGCCAACCACCACCACTTCCTTCAGGTGCTGGGTGGTCAGCTGCTCCATAATACTGGCCCGCTGCTCTTCCAGTCCCTTGATAAGCTCGTTCTGCTTGGCAAGGTTCTGCATGGCCTTCGTCTTGTCGCCGATTACCGTCACCTCCTTCAGGTGCTGCGAGGTGAGGAAGTCCATGATGCTTGCCCGCTGCTCCTCCAGTCCGCGTATCAGCTCGCTCTGCTGTGCCAGCCCCTTGCCTGCGGCCACCATCTCCTCGGTGGCCTTGGCGGCAGTCTGCTCTGCCTGTGCGGCTTCCTCGGTGGTCTTGGCGCGGCGCTTTAGGTTGTCGGCAAAAAACTTCTCTGTCTCTGCACGCTGCTTCTCCAGCATGTCAACGAGACTGAGCTTCTTCATGTAGTCCTCGGTGGCGGCGGTTCCTTTTTCCGTGGCGGCAGCCTTGGCGGCTTCTGCCTCTGCCTGCTCCTTGGCATGGACGGCAGCCATGCGCTCCTGCTCACGCAACTTGGCGAGTTTGTGGAACAGCGTATCTACGGTGTTCACCTGCTTGTTGTACTCCCGCTCCAGGTCGGCAAAAGCCTTGTCGGTAGCCTTGATGGCGTTAGCGTTCTCCCACCACTTTATAGCCAGATAGCCCAGAGCCGCTACCACGGCCATGATGACATTCGCCTTCAGAGCCTTGTTGAATCCCAGCGTAGCTATCTTGGCCCGAATGGCGGCTTTCTCCTGAGCGCCGTGCGCCGTAACGAGTTGCCATTGCAAGCCGATGTATTGCTTGGTGTACATAGCTACGAGTGCTATCGACTGCCCCAAACTTTTCAGTTTGGAACCTGCCGAGACAAACATCGCCTCGCCAAGTCCAATCTTAAATGCGAACCATGCCGTCATGAGTGTCTTGACGGCAGTCGATACGGCATTCAGTGCCGGGCTGAGATTGCCCGTCAGGAAGTCAACAAGCCAGCGCAGCCCGTCGATGATGCCGCCAAGCATTCGCTGCGCACGGTCAGAAACAAACGACTCTTCTACCTGGTTCTTCAGTCGTTCCCATTTGGCAGCCGTCGTCTCGTTCATCTTCTGGAACTCCCTTTCGATGGCCATGTTCTCCTCGTATGCCTCGCTGGCAATACCAAGATTCTTTCGCAGTTCATCGACATTCTGCGACAGGCCGGCGAACACGATGCCCGCACGGGCTCCCATCTGGTTCAGCTCCTTCATGACGTCCTTCATGCCAGCCATGCCCAGCAGCGACTCAATCGAGTCCTCGTCGAGTCCGGCTTCCTTGATGTGCTGGAATATCATAAGGATAACGTCCATGCCGCGACCAGCATCAAAGAGCTGACGTATCACCTCCGGCGTCACGCCGATGGTCTTGGCAATATTGAAAGCATTGTTTCTGATGGCGGGAATCATTCGCGACAGTGCCGTTGCCGACATCTCCACGCGAAGACCCAGCGCATCGACCGTGGCACCAAGGGCGGCTACCTGGTCGATAGAGATGCCCGACTGTGCGCCCACGGCTCCTACGCGCTTGACGAAATCCGTAATCTGCGGAGCGGCGGCGGCACTGTTGGCACGCAACTGGTCGATGGTAGAGCCAATCTTCGTCATGGCGACAGCCACAGCCGACGAGCCTTCTATCAGTCCTTCCTGCATCTCCTTGCGTATCTTGTCCACCTCACCCGTGGCGGTGGCCACCTTCATCATTTCCGTCGCAGCCTCGTTACCCATTTCAGGCAGGGCAATCATCATCTTGTTGGCGGCTTCGGTAAATCCCAGCACGTCCTGCTCAGTCTTGAGTCCCAACTGGCCGGCCTTGGCTGCCGTCTCCATGAGTGATACCAAATTTGTGCGGACATCAAATTTCCGCAGGTTGTCCGACAGGCGCCCCACCTCGTCGGCGGTGAAGCCCGTAGTCTTCATCACCTCACCCATCTTGTCGGATAGCGTCATGAGGTCGCTGAAGGTTGACACAATCTTCTGCATGGCGACGGCAGCACCGACGTACAGGCTGATGTAGGTTTTCAGTCGGCTCCATGCTTTCTCGAAAGCCGTGGCACTACCCTTGCTGGTGCTGGCCAGTTCCTTCTGTGCCTGGTCGGCTCGTTTAGTGGATGCCGCCAGGTCGTCGTAAGCCTTGGTATTCTGTCGGAGTGCATCCCTCAGTGCGTTTATGCGACTGGTGTTGCCGGTCGTCATAGCCTGCGCCAGCAACTGTTGCAGGCGGGCTGAGCGCTGGCCCATCAGTTCCAGTTCTGCCCGCGCCCTGGCTACGGCGTTCTTCAGCGTATCGACGCTCTTTACTGCCTTGGGGTTCGACAGTATCTGCTGCATCTGCTGCAGGGTCATTCCCGCTCCTGCCGACTCACCCTTGATTCGAGCCAACGCCTGTTGCAGCTTGGCATACTTCGCCGTGCCCTTCTCGGTGGTAGCGAAAGCCTTCTCTATGGCCTGCTGCGCCATCTTCAACTGCTGGGCGGTGCCGGAGAATCCCGACGTACCCGCCGTGGCCGACAGCCGCAATGCGTCGGCAAGGCTGACGGCCTCGCCGCGCATAATCTTCTCGCGCTCCGTGAGTTCGTTGATAGCGGCCTCGTACTTCTTCCAGTCTGACGTTCCGGCATTGACTGCCCCCTGCTGCTGGCGCAGCACTTGTATGGACTGGCTAATCTGGTTGGCAAATCGGTTGTTGGCATCGGCGGCCACGGCCAGAGCCTGATCGACGGTCACGATGTCGCCTTTGGTGATGCCAAGCTGTGCTGAGAGCTTCTTGATGGCGGTCTCCGTGGCGGCATAGTGGCGGGCACCGTTGCCCTTCGGGTCCTGGATGGTGGCCTGATACTGCTGGAGGGTGGCAATCATCTTCTCCAGTTCGGAGCGCGACTTGGTGACGTACTGGCCGCTGAACACCTTCGACATGACGTTCTGTGCGGCCATGCGCTGCTCCTCGGCGGCGAGCTTGTTGAGTGCTCCCTCCACCACCTTCAGCTGTCCGGTGTACTTCACCCACCCCTTCGACCCCTGCTCCTCCAGGGCTATCATCTGCTGCAGGTCGGTCTTGGCCTGCGTCAGCGTCGACTTGCTCACCGGGCCGCCGCTCTTGATGGTGCCGATCATCTGATTGAGGGCGGTGTTGCAGCGCATGATGTTCTGGTTCAGGGCCACGGCCAGCGCGTCCATCTCCTTCCACGTCTTGCTGCCCTCGTCGGAACGGTTCTGCTGCAGCTTGGCGGCATTGAGGGCGGTCTTCGAGAGGGCGGCGTTCATGCCCTCTACCGAGCCTTTGCCCTTGTTGAACATCTTGATGGCTTCGTCGAGGGCGCGTACTCCCTTCAGGTTGTTGTCAAGTGCGCTCTGCCACTGTCTGTGCTCCGTGCGTGCCTTCTTCAGCTCGGCCTCCAGCTTCTGTATCTGGTCGGTAGGCAGGTTGGCGGCCTTGGCTCTCGATAGCTCGCCGCGCAGGCGCTCCACCTCGGCCTTGGTGCGGGCGGCCTCGCTCTGCAGTGCCTTCAGTGCGGCGTTGGCCTTTCCGGCGTTGGCCTGAAACTCTATGTGAACGATGCTGTGTCTTGTTGCCATATTGTGTATAGGTGTTGGTTGGGATTATCTGTCGAAAGCTCCACGGCGCATCGACCAGAACAGGGCGCGGTTGACGGCGGCGTGGGCGCTCTGGTTGTCGCCCATAGCGTAGGCGAGGAACATGGTGCCTACGAACGAGAAGTGGTTGGTGGCCATCGTGGCGAACTTCTTGGCCTGGCTGCGCATCTCGGGAACCACGGCGGGCCGGCCCTTGTACGGACGGTCGCCAACGGGGATGGGCTGCCACTTGCGTCCTGGGATGGGCGGCACGGGCGAGGTGTAGCGGTAACGGAAGCCTACGGCCAGTTCGAGGAACTTGGCATAGTTGATATAGCTGGCCTCGAACACCTGAGCGTCGCCGCCGCTGGCCGCCCACGTCTTCCACCGCAGCGAGCGGCGCAGCTTTCCGGTCTTGTATATCTTCTGTCGGTCGACGTCCTCCAGGGTGTTCGCTCCTGTAATCTTTACGAAGTTGTTGATCCATGCCATGATGCGGCGGTCGCGCCAGTCCCACTTCTGGAGCAGCACCTTCGAGCCGTACATATCATTGTTTACTGCCATATTGTCTGTGTTTGTGTTGTCTCTTCCGGCATGAAGTGCCGCGGGCGGTCGGCGCGGTATTCCCTTTTTGTTTGCGATTATGCTTGCTTGCGCCGTGCCTGCGGCTCTCTGTCGGTTGTGGGGAAGATAGGCCGATTGGGTGCGGAAATCAAGGGCAGAGGGGTAGGCTGATGGATGATGGATGATGGCTGATGTTTCTCCCTCCCGAAAATAAATTTGGCGAAACGCTTGGCGGTTTAGGAAATAATGCCTATCTTTGCAGCGTCAAAACTATTGAGCGGTACGAGGATGCCGCTACCGAAAAGGGCGGCTATTTTTGTGCCCATCAGTCTGGAGATAACGAAAGACGGCCACACCGCGTGGGGTATCGGACAACGACCCCAAGGCATAGCTCAATAGTGCCTGACAGCGCGTAGTGTGGCCATATTGTTTTAAGGTCTGAAACTGTTGAGCGTATGCTGAAAGGCTACAAATACCGCATCTATCCCACCGACGAGCAGAAGCAGCGGCTCGCCCGCATGTTCGGCTGTTGCCGCTACGTGTACAACTGGGCGCTGGAGGAGCGCGAGCGGGAGTACCGCGAGAACGGCGTGAACGTGACGGCGTTCGACATGATGCGGCGTGTGCGACAGCAGTTACGCCCGCAGCTGGAGTGGCTGCGGCAGGATGTCAGCGCAAAGGCTCTGGAGTGCGTGGTGGATGATTTGTATAAAGGCTATGTGAACTTCTTCCAGGGCCGTGCCCGCCATCCTAAGAAGCGCAAGAAGCACGGGCGACAGCACTACCACGACCTGATAGACGCGAAGAGCAGCGGCATGAAAGTGGACTTCCGTCGCGGACTGCTGACCATCCCGAAGTTGAAGGACATACCATGCCGATTCCACCGCCGCTTCGAGGGCCGCGTCAGACAGGTGGCCGTTGAACTGCTGCCGTCGGGCATCTATCGCGTCAGCCTGCTCGTCGATGACGGAAAACCGATACCCGACGCAGCTCCCATCGACCCCGACCGCGCCATCGGCATAGACACGGGACTGAAGCACTTCGCCGTGCTGAGCGACGGACAGACCTACGAGCCAGCACACACCGCCCGACAGGAGCGGCGGCGCATGAAGCTGCTGCAGCGGCGGCTATCGAAGAAGCAGCAGGGCAGCCGCCAGTACCGCCGACTGAAGCAGCGCATAGCCCGGCTGCACGAACACATAGCCAACAAGCGCCACGACCGTCTGCACAAGCTGACCCACTATCTCGCCTACGAAAACCAAGCGACGACGATATGTGTGGAGACGCTCAATCTGGAGGGCATGGCGAAGAACCGCTATCTGGCCTACGACATGGCGGATGCGGGCATCGGCGAGTTCTACAGCCAGCTGGAGTACAAGTGCCTGTGGGCAGGCAAGAATCTCATCCGCATACCGCGCTTCGCCCCGTCGTCGCGGCGGTGCAGCCACTGCGGGCATATCTACCGCCGACTGACGCTGAACGACCGCGAGTGGACGTGCCCGGCATGCGGCACCCATCACGACCGCGACCTGAATGCAGCCGTGAACATCAAACACTTTGGTCTGAGTGTCGAGCAGACCCTACCTTCGGTGCGAAGGGAAGTAAAGCCTGTGGAGCAACCTCTGGTGGACGACCGCTCTCCCGCTACGGCGGCAGGGCCTAAGAAGCCATGCTGTTGCGACGCCACCCGACGGGTTCGGGAGGCCGACCGGCAGCCACCGTTGCGCAACCGCACGACGAGTTCGAGCGGGCGGAGCAGGAAAAGTGAAGGGCCGCCTTGTGTGCGCCCCGATGCCGCAGCCCTCGCAGCGGGCGGCGGTAGCTCAACTTGAAGCCCATGTACATTTTTCGTTTCCTCCGTTGGATTTGGATTGTCATGTGCGAAATAAAGAAAGCCCGCCGTCCGGATGCTGATACCGGATGACGGGCTTTAATTTTCAGAGAATACCCTACGATATTACTCGTTGGGGTCGGTCGTGCCGCCGCCTTCGCCGCCGTTGTCGTCGGTGGAGCCGCCGTCGGTGCCGTCGGTCTTCTTGGCCACGTAGGCCACCTCCTTGGTGCCCTTCACCTCGTACTTGGGGTTGAAGGTGCCGAGCAGTTCGTGGAACTTCTGCTTCACCTCCAGATAGGGGCGCAGCGATACGCCTGCCAGTGCGATGAGCTCGCCGGCGTGCTTCACCATCGACTCCTCGTCGGTGACCACGCCGGGCATCAGCTCCTTGGCCTTGGCCAGGTTGATGCTCTGGCACTTCAGACGGGCGTCGGTGTACTGTCGCCAGAGCACGTCGCCTGCGGTGTTGGTGTACTGGATGGAAAAGCCTTCTGCCATCAGGCGGGCTGCCACGTCGCTGAAGCCGGTGAGCACCTGCGAGATGACGTCGGAGGGCACGAGGGGCATGCGGTGGTGCAGCTCCTCGGCAACGAACTGGAGCGAGATGTTCTTAGGCTCCTCGTTGACGGTGATGGTCTTTCCGGTGGTGCCGAGGTTCTCGTTGCCGTTGTTGATAAAGATGTTTATATCAACCATAGTGATATTGCCGTTTAGCCCATCGGCCGGGGGTCTTAGTTGAACAATATGTCGTGATGCCCGAAGGCGTCGTAAAAGCGGTCTCTCAATCCACCTGCAAGGTGATCTATTAAAGCACCTGCAAGGTGATCTCTCAATGCAGTTGCAAGGTGATCTATTAAAGCAGTTTCAGGGGCGGTGTACAAGGGCATGGAAGATGGATGATGGATGATGGAAGATGTGCACTCGGACGGGGCTCAGGCCGGATTGCTGCACATCCGCCTCGACTCCTTGCGGACGGCCTTGACGGTCTTGTGCTTCTCCATGTTGTTCATCGTGCTGCGTCCGTATAGTTTGCCGTGCTTCAGCTTCTTCATCCACCGCTCCTTGCTGGCCATGTCAACCCAGCTGTCGAAGGAGTCGCGCCTGCTGTCGATGCGGAACCAGCGCTTTGCCCTGCTGACGAATTTCGCCGCCGTCGCATTTCTTCTTTGTGCTCTGTTCATTGTCTGTTCTGGTTTAATTCGTTGTCGTTTTCTGCCTGTTGAAGAAAAGCACCCGCTCCGGGTTCCGCCGCTGCGGCGGGCGGGTGGTGTATTCTTTATTAAAAATGATTATGCTCACGGCCTCACGGTCGCTTCTGTTGTATTGTCTTCCATCTTTCGTCTTCCATCTTCCATCGCCTCCCGCTCCTCCTTCATCCGTCTGACGATGACGTTGGCGAGGCAGTGTTGCCATCGGTGTTTCAGCTCGCCGCCTACGCGCTCGATGGTGTCGATGCGCTTGTAGAGTTCTGCTTCCATCTGCGCAAGAGACCCCTTGCCTTCTATGGGAAGGTCACGCTTCTCAAGTTCATGCTCACACCATGTTACGAAGCGCATCGTGCGCAATGTCGCCTGGTCCCGTGCAAGACGAATACGGTCAGCCAGACGCCGGTAGTAGGCTGCGTCACGTACTGATGGCTGATGGGCATCGGCGGCAACCTCTCTTACATCTTCCTTCTTACTTCTTCCATCGCACATCGACTCCAGCAGCGCCTGTGCCGCCAGTTCCGCATCGTCGGGCTCGGCTGTGAGCGGTGCGGGCTTCACGCCCTCGATGCGGAGGGGAGACCTCTCCCCCACCCCATTCCCCGCAGGGCTTGGAGTAGTATGTTTGCGTTTGAATAATCTTTTGATTGCGTCTAACATCTTTTCGTCTTTCTCTTTACTGTTGTGATACACGCCAATGATAGCGGGTGCGCGAATGAATTTCAAGGGCAGGGAAGATGGCTGATGTAAGATGGCTGATGGCTGATGTTGCCATGTGGCTTGCATCTCTGCTCTCGGCTCGCACTGCCTTGGCTTCGCCGAGCGCAGTCGGCGGCTCGGCATAACCATCGAGCAAGCTCGTGGATTCTGCTCTCGCCTTGCCCTGCCCTTGATTTCCAGCCCTCTCGCCCCTATCTTCCCACAAAAATCCGACACAGAAATATGGCTAAGAATAAGAAGAACAGGAGCATGGGTTCGGGCAGCATCATCCACCGCCCGAAGACCTTCTCGGAATATCAGAAGCTCGACCGCTCGCTGCGGGAGCGCGGGTTCGTGGCCCTCGACGTGCTCAACGGCAAGGTGCGCTCGCTCTCCCTCGGCGACCGCGACCCGTCGAAGGGCGAGGCTCAGTCGATGGCCTCCGGCATGAGCTGCGGCACGCTGAGCAACGGCCCGCTGTCGCAGGTGGCATGGAGCTTCGACAGTAACGACTCCCTGCCGACATCCGTCAGCGGACCCGACGGCAAACCCCTCGGTCGCGGCTACATCAAGTGGGGGCCGAAGGACAATCTGCCCGGTGTCATCTACTCGCTGGCAAAGGCAAGCCCCTACACCGCCGCGCCACTGCGCTACCTGGCCGACCTGGCCACGGG